>Ga0233450_10000046_pt1 | contig 125907 bp, 121 predicted proteins | sample 011ome_30_FD_189956 | JGI IMG/M metagenome (GOLD analysis project Ga0233450, IMG submission 189956) | Coastal salt marsh microbial communities from the Groves Creek Marsh, Skidaway Island, Georgia - 011501CT (spades assembly) | ecosystem: Environmental > Aquatic > Marine > Intertidal zone >... | reverse complement strand
GGACTCTTTTTTTCAACTGAACTCTTTTTTTTTGTTACTCGCTTTTTTGGGCTCTTGTTTTCAACCTGACTCTTTTTTTTTGTTATTCGCTTTTTTTGAGTATCTTTTTCATCTGGTTGTTTTTTTAATGTTTTATTTATTTTTACAAGTGATTTATTTATTTTCATTTCATCATCCATTATATATAATATTTTTATATATAATATATTTATTTTACTTATGGAAAAAATTAAAAACCGGGTTCATCTGTAAATACTTGTGTTGCTTTTAAATTTAATGCTTTTCCATCTGTTACTACATTCATAAAATCGTTCATTGTACCATTTATTTGAAAAAAACTAAATAAACCTACAAATGATGCACCAAATACCATGCTTGCATCACGTATTACATATTTCAATGGTGTCCATTTCTTTGCTACATATTTCATCTCTATTACTTTAAATATTGTAAATAAAAATGTAACAATTGCCGCTATCAATAATAATTTTTCCATTATTTAAATATATTAAATAATAGAATATTATCTACAAATTATTACGCATAAATAACCTAAATGGGTGGTAATTCTTCTATACCATCTAATAATATATCATCATTTATTTTTGTATCTTTTTCTTTTTCATCTAAAATATCAAATCCACTTAAATCCACCAAATCAGTATGTATTTGGATACGGTCGTCATCATCTGTATCACTTTCTTCCTCTAACTTTCGTTCTATTGCTCGGCTTGTGCTAATATCTTCTAACCTCTCTATTGATTTTGGGGCTTCAATTTCATCAATATTATTTGTTCCATCTAATACCGAGTCCATATCATTAAATGACAATTTTGTTAATACATCGGTATCATCTATATTTTTTATTGTTGGGACTACATCCGGTATTGTTTCCTCCTTCTTTTCTTCTATTTCTGTTTCTAGCTGTGTTTCTTCTTTGGGTTCTTCCTTTTCTTCAATGTCTTCTATGATTACTTCCTCTTCTTGTTCTACACTTTCATCCATATATGCACGGATAATTGCTTCGGTTGGAACACTTTCACGAATTGTTGTTAATATACATTCTTGTACAATTGACTCCAGTTCGCGATTATTTTTTTGCACTTGAAGTGGGGATATATTCTTTTCAAATAAGTAAACATTCATATATACTTTTCGTGCTACATGTATATATACCTTATGAATAAACATATCTAATTTGGGAATAGAAATATCTATCTTTTTTTGTTTATTTCCTACACGAATACATGTTAATACTTTTAATTGAATAATATGAACACATGTAATCAAATCTTCCAAATAATCACAACTACTTCTTTCTACTATTCGTTTTCGTTCTTCTTCTACAATTACATTATTCCATTTGGGAACACGAGATAGTAAATTTTGAAATGTCATTAAATATTTATTTGCTTCATCATTATCTAAACACATTTTCCAGGCTTCATTATATATTGAACGGATTCCTTCCACGACTAAAGGTGTAAATATACTCACCAAACGACTACACCATTCATTACGGGATTCGTGCAAATTGGATATCACAAAATCATCCATTATATTCTATATTTTAGTTATACTTTTTAAGTCCTTATTTGTACGCAAATACAAAAAATCAAATATATACATCATTAATAATTTTTCAAATCTATATTCTTTTCTTACTATATCAAAAGCCATACATACTTTAGATTTTACAGTATTATCTAAAGTTTCTGTTTGTTGGACCCATTCTATTATATCCAATGATGATAATCCTTTTTCGTAAATATCTTCACATAATTTTATTATATTTACATGGTTTATTTCTTCATGTATGTATGCATCTATCTTATTTGATATCCATTCTAGATGGTTCTCATTATATTCTATTTTATAATTTGTTGTTCTAGCTAATTTATGTAAATTCACCATTTCACCATTTAATATATATTCTGGTACATAAATTTCACAAAATCTTGATAATATTGGATTTAATAATTTATGCTTGTTCTCTATTATAATAAAAAAACGGGTATTAAAACTAAATTGTTCTATGCAACGTCGCAATGCAGATTGAGCATCTATTGTTAAATTATCAGCATTTATCAAGACAATTGTTTTAAATAATTTACCATTGTTGGAATTTATATTTGTTTTTGCAAAGAATTTTAATTCTTCACGAATAAATTTTATACCTTTTCCATGTGCACAATTCACTATCATTATATTTGTTTTCATACGTTGTTTATCACTTTTATATATACTATTCAAAAAATTATTTACAATTGTTCTCTTACCTGTACCAGATGCACCATGAAATATTAAATGAGGTATCTTATTTGTCGTTTCAAAATTTTTTAATTTTTCATATATATTTGTATGAATATCTATATTTTTTTTTATATTATAAGTATCTAGGTTCTCATGATGTACTTTTGAAAATATGTTTTGCATAATAAAATTAAATCATATACTATTTATATGATTTTACCGCACACTTTATTTCCGTTTGACTATTGATAACTGTTTTGTAAAAGCATATCTCTCATGATACATCGTCTTACGTTTTAAATTACAATCCAAACATGCTATTACTACGTTTTCTTTATTATGACCTATTCCATTATCTATTCTATCTAATGACCATTGCTTCGGTTCTCTTACATTCTCGTATAATATTATTACCAATTCTTTGCAATAATAACAGATATTTTGAGAACCTTTCAATAATTCTAATATATGTTCTCTATCTATCAAGAATTCTGGTGTATATAATTTCTTTTTTATGTCTTGCGATTTATAACCATTTATCTTTTGTACTATGTTTTTATTAATTAAACTGCATAATTCGGTATCAATTACTTCATTATTACACATTTGTACTATATATTTTACTTGGTTCTCTACAAATAATTCTTCTTCTGTAAAATTCCAGCATTCTTTACGTGTTATTGTTCTCTTCTTTGGTTCTTTTACCATATTTATTTGTTTTTTATTATTAGTTTCTTCTGCTACTTTACGTACACTCATATCTACATTTATAGTTTTGATTGTATTTTCCATACTATCATTAATATCTTTTTTATTTTTTCACTACATAATACTAAATTATTTTAGACCATAGAGAACCTAGAGTTTTACTAAACATTCTTTTTACAATTACATTCAATTTTCATGATTTATAATTTATTTATGGGAGATTATTCTTTTTATATCAACAAATCATTTATTATTTATAAAACAACTTGGAGATTTAACATCCCCATATTGTTTTTGGATTTATATATTTATCTTTAAGTTGTTTTTATAATTTATTCTATTATATTATTTCTCAGAAAACTTATTGGCAAGGTTTCGAAAAATGGACATTCTGAAAATGTCCACTTTTCAGATCTTGAATAATAAATTTTCCGAAAAAAACACGATTTTCGGGTTTAAAGCATAATGCTGTAAATCCCGGAATTATTATTTTTGTATGACTGCATATTTTTTTTTTTGAAATTATTGAGCGTAGTATTTAGGCGTTTTTTATGTTAGCATATATAAAGGAAATCGGCTAACTAATGCTAACTTCAAAACCGCCAAAAACCGCCAAAAAATATACATGTGAAAAATGCAACTTTAAATGCAGTAAACAATGTGACTTCAGTAGACACGTATTGACTGCAAAACATAAAATGCTAACTACACCCGGTGAAAAAACGCCGAAAATATTTGTATGCGTATGTGGTAAAGAATATAAGCAAGCCCCATCATTGACGCGGCATAAGAAGAAATGTAATTATGTAAATAATTATGAAAGTGACGAGGGTAGTTGCGATAAAACAGTAATTACAACCGCTCAAACACTTGATATTAGCAGTCAAAGTAATATAATATTGGAATTAATTCGTGAAAATAAAGAATTCAAACAATTGGTGGTTGACCAAAATAAACAAATTCAAGAACATCAAGCCCAAAATACAGAACTGCAGTCACATATGGTAGAGATGTTCAAGGAAGGAAAAACAATAAATAATAATACAATAAATAATAACCAGCGATTCAACCTAAATTTTTTTCTCAATGACACATGTAAAGATGCAATGAACATTACAGATTTTCTAGGAAACATGGATGTGAATGTAGATGAATTAGAATACATAGGTCATCATGGTTATGTAAATGGTATGACAAAAATGATAATGGACCGTCTTAAAGACATGGATGTAACGAAACGCCCAATACATTGTACAGATGTGAAACGTGAAACAATGTATATCAAAGATAAAGATGAATGGTGTAAGGACACAGATGAATTAACAAAGTTACGTAGAATATTAAGTAGCATATCAATGACAAATTATCGTTCTGTTGCAAATTGGCGACAAGCACATCCCAAAAGTGAAATCATGGATAGTCGTGAATACAATTTCTGCTATAAAATGATGAGAGCAATATTGGGTGATGCAGAAGATGAACAAATCCGGCTGGACAACAAAATCATAAAGACATTTGCGAAAGATTTATTTGTGAATAAAAATATAAAGTAATATTGGATTAATATTCTTTATATCAATATATTTATATATTTATTAAACAACTTGGAACTTTATATAATCCAAGTTGTTTTTATAATTTATTATATTATATTTTTTTCAGAAAACTTATGGCAGAGGTTTCGAAAAATGGACATTCTGAAAATGTCCACTTTTCAGAATCGGAAGAATAAATTTTCCGAAAAAATCACGATTTTTAATTTTAAAGCATAATGCTGTAAAACCGGAAATTATTATTTTTGTATGACTGCACACTTTTTTTTGGAAATTCTTGAGTGTAGTATTTAGGCATTTTTTATGTCATCATATTATAATGACATCTAAAATGCCAAAAAATGCCAAAATATATATATGTGAACCATGTAACTTTAAATGCAGTAAAATGAGTAATTATAATAATCATATTTTGACTGCAAAACATAAAATGATGACAAATGATGACAAAAATGATGACAATTTTTCTCAAAAAAACACCAAAGCATTTGTGTGTGAAGATTGTGGTAATGAATATAAATATCGGCAGGGTTTATCGGTTCATCGTAAAAAATGCCAAAAAACACCAACACCAAATAATATAAATTTAAATGATAATAGGAGTCCAGACATTTTAGATCGTGATTCTGTTCTTACCTTAATAAAGCAAAATAATGATTTTAAAGATTTACTTGTAGAGTCAAATCAAAAAATAGAAGAGTCAAACCAAAAGACAGCAGAATTGCAACAACAATTAGTAGATGCAGTAAAAAATAATACAAGTATAGTAACAAACAATATAACAAACAATAATCAAAGGTTTAATTTAAATTTTTTCTTAAACGATACATGCAAAGATGCAATGAGTATAACCGATTTTTTGGGAAGTATGAATGTAAATTTTAATGAATTAGAGTATATAGGAAATCATGGTTATGTAAATGGTATGACGAAAATGATAATGGAACGGCTGAAAGGTATGGATATAACAAAGCGTCCAATACATTGTACAGATATAAAACGAGAAACCATGTATATAAAAGAAGATGATGGATGGAGTAAGGATACGGAAGAACTTACCAAGTTACGCAGAATATTAAGTAGTATTTCTATGACAAATTATCGTAGTGTTCCTGATTGGAGAAATGCTCACCCTGATAGTGAGATAATGGATAGTCGTACTCATAATTTTTGTTATAAAATGATGAGGGCAATCTTGGGTGACGCTGAAGATGAGCAGATACGATTAGATAATAAAATCATAAAAACAATGTCAAAAGATTTATTTGTAAGTAAGCATTCGTAAATGATAAGATGACGAATAAATATAAATATATTTTGTAACAATATAATATATTTGTACCAATAATGAGTAATATAGCATATCAACGTTTAGACGAATTATTAGAGAAACGACCATTACCCAAAACGTTTGACGAGGTGAAGGTAGAATTAATGAAACCACGTGTAGAAAACCAAGTTGATCAAGAAGAAGTTCCAAATGAAGAAAATAAATCAACCGAAGAACAAGATGAAATGAATGATGAAGATGACAAATCCTCCGAATTAAAACCAGAAGTAAATGACCGTCCGTTTAAAGTGGTTGATAAGCGTAGAGGCAGTATGTTAGATAGATTGGCAATTCTAAAACGTATTCAAAATAAATCAGATGCAATTGTAATAGATGAAATGGAAAAACGAAAAGATGAAGACATCGTACCAGTACCGGTATTAACTACGAAAAAATTAAGAATAGTAGAATCAAGTGTAAATAAAGATTTAACACCTGTAATTAATACTGATGAATCTAATTTGTTAATTGAAGAAGAAGATGGAGAACCAATTCAAATAGAAGAGCCAAAAACAGTAACAAAAGCAATAAAAAAACCACGAAAATTACGTATAAAGGGAAAGGTAGCGTCACCAGAAGAAATGAATGATGTAGACCTAACAACAGCAGTAATCCGTTCCCAAAATGTATCAGAACGTTTACCGAAAGAAAAAGAAAAAATAATAATAAAAGCACCAACTTATTACATGAGTAATCGTAAAATTTATATGCAAAAACTTACGGAAATGTTTGCACCGTATAAACAGGAATTATTAGATACAACCGCCAATATATCATGTGATACGCGTGGTCAAACAAATGATTTTGATTTATTAACACATCAAAAAATCGTTCGTGATTATTTAAATTTATATACGCCATATAGAGGTTTGTTATTATATCATGGTTTAGGTTCTGGTAAAACATGTTCATCAATAGCAATCGCAGAAGGTATGAAAAGTGAAAAGCGTGTATTTATATTAACACCAGCATCATTAAAGATGAATTTTTTCAGTGAAATGAAAAAGTGTGGTGATGAGTTATATAAAAAAAATCAATATTGGGAATTTGTATCCATAGATGGAAATCCAGAATATGTGGGTATTTTGTCACGTGCATTATCGTTATCAAGTAAATATATTCGTGAAAATAATGGAGCTTGGTTAGTGAATGTAAATAAAGAAGCAAATTATACAATATTATCATCAAGTGAACAAGTCGCGATAGATGAACAATTAAATGTGATGATAAGAAGTAAATACACTGATATTAATTATAATGGTATGAATGAACGTAAGATGAAAGAGTTAACCGGTGATTATAGTAGAAATCCTTTTGATAATGCAGTGGTGGTAATAGATGAAGCTCATAATTTCGTAAGTCGTGTTGTAAATAAAATAAATGCGTCAGATTCAATATCATATAAATTATATAATTATTTGTTGAGTGCAAATAATGCAAAAGTAGTATTGTTAACTGGTACACCAATTATAAATTACCCGAATGAAATAGGTATATTATATAATATATTACGTGGATATATCAAAACCTGGATAATTCCAATGACATGGGATAAGAATGAGAGATTAAATAAGGATAACATTTTGGATATGTTAGATGATGCAAATATTCGTACTCATGATTATGTGGAATTTAATGATAATAAATTAACAATAACTAGAAATCCTTTTGGTTTTATTAATATGAAAAAAAGAGGTGCTATAAAAGGAACAAGAAAATTAAATCAAAATAAAAAAGATAATACTACAACAAAAAAGAATTATGATGGTGGTGCAAGTCACTCATTTGAACGTTATAATGGTGTTCAATTGAACGAAAGTGGTAATATTTCTGATAATAAATTTATTGAAAATGTATTACGCATATTGAAAAACAATAAAATAAACTATAAGGATGCCCAAATAGAAGAAATAAATAACAAAGCTTTGCCGGATGAACGTCAAGCATTTTTTGATTTATTTATAGATGAAGAGAAGGGTAGTGTAAAGAACATAAATACCTTTCAACGCCGTATATTGGGATTAACATCCTATTTCCGTAGTGCACAAGAAGATTTGTTACCAAATATAGTAAAGACAGAAGAAGGAGATAATTATCATGTAGTAAAAGCAGAAATGACATCTCATCAATTCGGTGTTTATGAAAAGATTCGTAAGGATGAAGCGGATAGAGAAAAGAAAACAAAGAATGCAAAACGAATGCAAAAGGCAAATGAAATTTATAAAATATCATCAACCTACCGTGTATTTTCTAGAGCGGCATGTAATTTTGTATTTCCATCTGGAATTGAAAGACCTGTTCCTATTAATAAGGATGAAGATGACGATAATAATAAAGATATTGATGAAAATATGATAGATAATATGGTCCAAAAAGAAGATGCAAATGAGACGGTAAAGTCAGTAGTATTAGATGATAGTTATGGAAAGAGAATAGAAACTGCAATGAATCAATTAAATGAAGTAGATGAAAATACCAATGAAAGCAAATATTTATCAAAAACAGCATTGGGAGAATACAGTCCCAAGTTTCAAAAAATATTGGAAAATGTAATGGATGAAGAAAACAAAGGATTACATTTGTTATATAGTCATTTTCGTACGATTGAAGGTATTGGTGTAATGCGATTAATATTATTAGCAAATGGAATGGCTGAATTTAAATTAAAATATGAGGGTGGTACATGGGTGTTAGATATAGCAGAAGAAGATATGGAAAAGCCCAAATTTGTATTATATACAGGTACCGAAAGTAGTGAAGAGAAAGAAATAATACGTAATGTTTATAATGGTGCATGGGAGTTTGTAGACCAAAACATAATAGATTCTTTGCAAAAGATATCCGAAAATAATGTATATGGTGAAGTGATAAAGATGCTAATGATTACCTCTTCGGGTGCAGAAGGAATAAATTTAAAGAATACCCGTTTTGTGCATATAGTAGAACCGTATTGGCATATGGTTCGTCCCGAGCAAGTAGTTGGTCGTGCTAGACGTATTTGTAGTCATCAAGATTTACCAGAGGATATGAGAACTGTAAAAATATTTTTATACATATCAACATTAAGTGATGAACAACGCGTAGATAAAAATAATGTAGAATTGCGTATTCGTGATATTAGTAAAATAGATAATCAAACAGCAGTAACAACTGATGAAACTTTATATGAGATTGCAAGTTTTAAACAAAAAATTAATAATGAAATTTTACGTTCAATGAAAGAAACGGCTATAGATTGTAATATATATTCATCGTTAAAATCTTCCAATGATGAACAGTATGTATGTTATGGACATGGGCTAGTGGATTCAAATCAATTTTCATCGTATCCAACTTTTGAAAAAGATAATAATATAAAAGAAGGATTAGATACAAAAGTAATATCATGGAAAGGTGTTAGAAAGCAAATAGACGGTGTAGATTATGCAATGAATCCAAATACAAATGAATTATATGATTTACCTAGTTTTAGACGTGCCCAAAAGGGAATGGGTGAACCAACATATATAGGTAAATATGTAATGATTCATGGTAAACCAGGAATTGGTCAATAAAAAATATCATGTATACTAATAAAATTATATATGATATTTACACACTTGAAGATTTAAAACTTGCGACGATTGAAAATAATTCCTTCTATTTTATACCAATGCTCATCAACAGTATCAAATGATTTAAATGATGAACCGTCATGAAAAACAACTTCTACTGAAGAATTTATAAATTGATTTGTTGCTGTAATTGTATATGACCCAGTAGTATTTAATTTACTAATTTTTTTATTCTCTAATGGTGCATTACCATCAACCGCAAATGTGGTAGCATCAGCATCTGTATATATACTGATAGAAACACCCGAGAAAGTTCCTGACCGCATAATCTCGGTTATATCAGTGTTTAATTGTGAATAATTTGTTGTATTGAATTGTGTTGCCATTATATATACTAAATAATTATATATTATTATTATAAAATATATTATAATCATTGTAACTGGTATAATTCCTAAACTGCTTACACAAGATAATGATATCAAATTAAATATAAAACAATAATCAATATCGTAAGCAAATAATACAATATTTGTAATAATTTTATCGCCATACTGTAGTCATTATTTTGATTGTTTGTAGCTTTACATTTTTCAATATATTCATTTATATAATTAATTTAATTATAACGAATAAAATATAAAAACAAACGCATAGTTAGAATATTACTTGTTGCATATAAAATATGAACGAAGAAAATAATGTAATGACAATAAAAACGGTACAAATTCAACCAATTCGTAATATGATAACTGCAATAAAAGATATATTAACAGATGCAACCATTACATTTACTAAAGACGGAATGAAAATTATAAACTTTGATAAAACTCATACTATTTTGGTGAATGTTTCTTTAAATTCACATAAATTTGAGCATTATAAATGTGACCCTGAAAAAATCATAGTGTGTACAAATACTTTACATCTGTTTAAATTAATATCTACAATGTCAAATGATGATACTCTTTCTATGTATATCGACAAAGCGGATTACCATGATGGAATTGTCTCCCATTTGGGATTACAATACGATAATGGTGACATCAAGCAATGTTATAGCCAAAAGTTGCGTTTAATTGATCCTGATATGGAAGAATTAGTTGTACCAGATGTAGAATACTCCACAATTATTAATTTACCAACAACAGATTTTCAAAAAATTATTAGGGATTTAAATGGTATATCAGACCGTATTGAAATAAAGTCCGTTGGTAATGACTTGATTTTTTCTTGTGAAGGAAACTTTGCGAGTTCTAGAATTTATCGTTCAGAATCAGGTGGTAATATGGAATTTATACAAAAAAAGGATGCATCTATTGTAATACAAGGTGAATTTTCATTGAAAAGTTTAAGCCATTTTATAAAATGTACACCATTATGTACTCATTTAGAAATGTATCTAGGAAATGACCTACCATTAATAGTGAAGTATGATGTTGCGTCGTTAGGTTCTATTATGTTATGTCTAGCACCTTTACCCCCTGCATAAAGATAATATTTATATTTTGATTGTTTTTGTATTTTCTGTAATAACTGAACCGGTAATATTTGTCATTGTAATATTTTTAATATAAGTATAGATAATAGAAACATCTTTTTGTGATTTATATTTGGAATGTTGTTTACATAATACTGCACCTTGTTTAATAATATACATCAATTGTTTTTTTGTATAATTGATATCTTCTGGCATAGATGCAATCACATGGCATGAAGAATGTTGGTCAATATGAAACCATATATCGTTTTCTTGTGATGATTCTATAATATTAAAATTATCGGCGGCATCTCTGCCAATTTTAAATTCAATATCTACTCCTAATGGAGAAATGTATCGTGTTTCGCATTTCATTATAACTATTTAAATATAATTATAATGAATAAATATCTCAATTTTACACCTTTGAATATTTAAGTTCGCACAAAAATATCAAAAAGGTGTATAACCTAAACGCATAAATTGTGTAATACATCATAAAAAAAGAAATTATCTTTTTATTGGAATGTATAATTGAATAAGTATTTATATAAAGTCTGATCTATACCCTTGTAAAGTGATGCGTCATATGCTTCTGGAGATTGAAAAATGAAAGTTTCTGGTTCGGGTCATCGCCCTCATATGAGTAGTTCAAAAGCCGGGCAAGCGTATTGTCAGGTATGATTTCACGACCATTGTGTGGATTCTGAAGATTGTGCTTCTCAACGTAGCAGTGGATCTCCCTGCCTACGGCAGGGCGTGCCATCATATGACCGTGTGGTACATTAAGGAAGTCAGCCATCTCGTCACTTATGAGTTGAGGACTATTAAAACCTCTAGCAACCCTGACACCAGGCCTGCCTACACGACGCGTAAAAACAGGAGGGGGTCGTCTGTCAACCGGCTGTTCTCTCACAATAGTGGGAATATTTTGATAACATCTTTCATCCAAATGAATAATATCATCGTCTGTTAGAGAGATATCTATTTTACTGGATGTAGGTGATTGTGATTGAGTAGACATATTAAAAGAAGTATAAAATCCGTGTCATTTACAAAAAAATATATAAACAAATATAATTCAATTTTTTATGTGTTTATATATTTGTTTGTATAATTGAATAAATATTTATATAAAGTCTCATCTATACCCGTGCAATAAAGTGATGCTTCATGTACTTCTGGAGGTTGAAGTATCCAAGCTTTAGCTTCTCATCATCACCTTTGTAGTGGTAGTTAAGGAGCTTGGCAAGCTTAGCGTCAGCACGGAAGTAACGACCATTTCCCTCCTGCTTGAGATTGTGCTTCTCAACGTAGCAGTGGATCCCCCTGCTTACGGCAGTGCGTGCCATCTCGGTGCCGTGCTCTACACCAAGGAAGTCAGCCATCTCGTCACTTATGAGTTGAGGACGCGTAAAACCAGACGGGGGTCGTCTGTCAACCGGCTGTTCTCTCACAATAGTGGGAATATTTTGATAACATCTTTCATCCAAATGAATAATATCATCGTCTGTTAGAGAGATATCTATTTTACTGGATGTAGGTGATTGCGGTTGAGTAGACATATTAAATAAGTATAAAATACGTATAATTATTATAAAAAAATATATAAATAATATAAATCAATTTTTTCTGTGTAAACGAATAAAGAATTCAATAAACATCCATATCAAGTTCCATACAGCTTCTATCGATAGTTTCAACAATTTCCACAGAAATATTTTCGGGTATATTGTCAATGTTTATGTATTGTACTACATCAGCCAATATATGAAGTTTTAACTTTGTATTTATATTATCTACTTGACATTTTCCAGTCCATCGTTCCAGTGGTAAAATTTCATTCAACGAACTGATGCGTCCTTTCACGCCTTGATATTTACTTTCCCTCTTACCTGGCCTTCCAGATGGGCACTTCATACGCCATTCACATGATAATGCATTGATATGGTCAGGAAATCCTGACAACATGGTACAAAATTCCCATCCCCCACCTTTTCCATGTGTTGCTCTAGCACCGCCTTTAATTTCTTCATTATGTTGTCTTAAACGTCTTATTGGATTATTAGTAGATCCATTGTAGGTATTATTTTTAAACTGTGGAAGTTTATTTCTTAAAATATAACAATACCACATATATTGTTATATCTATTTATTATATTTTGTGAGAACTTAAATATTAAAATGCGTAAAAAAAATAAACATATAATATATTATGGTAGAATTTGAACCATTATGGTATGAGAACTTAAAAAAATCCCCATTGAGTCCACCGAATTATCTATTTGGTATAGTGTGGCCAATATTATACATAATGATGTTTGTGGCTTTAATTCTAGTATTGAGAACCGCAAGTATCAAAAGTAAAGCAGTATTATTATTTGCAGGACAATTATTCTTGAATTTAATCTGGAGTCCAATATTCTTTACATATAAATTATATAGTGTAGCCTTGATTGATATATTTCTACTAATAATAGTTTTAGGATTTACAATAGTGTCATTTTATAAAATAAATCATGTAGCTGCCTATTTATTGTTTCCTTATTTATTATGGTTATTATTAGCAAGTTACTTAAATACATATATAGTTATGAATAATTAATTTTATTTTGTACAATTATAAAATAAAATTAATTCGTTTTTTTCACACGTTGTTTACGTACATTTAATATAGTTTTTGCGATTTCGTAGTTGTCAAGATGTCCTTGTAATGATTTAATACTATTTTCATAATTAGGTGATTCAATAAGTTTTTGGAATCCATTAAGGTCACGTAACATAGATGTGGGTGTAATTAGATTAAATTGATTATTATTAACCATTTTTATAAAATAAAACTTATCGGTTTCTGGATTTCCACCAAGTACTATCCAGTCAGTACCGGAAACAATTGTGTTGTCTAATAATATAATCGGTAATTGGGTAGCATTAGAGAAAACCCATAAATCCATAGAAGTTAGCATATAATCATCATTCATAATCATAGTTTCAATGGTAATTTTTTGTTTCTTAACCATATTTATAAACAGTTTTTTGCCCTGTTTATCTAATATATCACATATTTTTATAAAATATGAATTCATTAATGGTTCATAATATTTACATAATCGTTTTTTAATATCATATATAGATTCAATTTGATTTAATTGATTTTTAATGATAAATAAAAGTAGATAAAAACTACATTGATTTGTAATATTAGAAACATGTTCAATCGCATTGTCGTGTAATATAGTATTCCATTTATGTTTAGTATTTAAAACCGGACCGGATTTTTTAACACACTCTTTTTGTAGAATATCTAATGTAATATTTGATGTATTATCATATTGTTTAAATAATGGAACCTGAATGTTAGATGAGAATTCTGTAGATATGTTTGGATTTGCAAATTCATAAGGAACATTATGAATGTATTCATTAGTGACCATAGGAATAAGATTATCAAAAAATTCAGGTGTAATTAATGAATGTAATAATACAATTTCATCGGGATTAATATAATATTCAACATCATCAGTATTTAAATAGTTATTAGAATCTAAAATAAATCGTTGTATTCTTTTATATCTAATCAGCTCGTCTACAATACGTTGATAGTACAATTTATCATTATCAACATTAGTAATTAAGTGTTTACTGGGAATACATATTTTTCTTTTATTAGACAAACAAATTTTATTTAAGTCGTCTTTGCTTACAATAGTATTCATGTCATGTAAATTGTTTAAAACAGTATCGTCAAATTCAACAAAAGTAATATATGGTTTTAATAAATGTCGTACAAGTATTTCCAATTTTTTCATTTTTGTTTTGTATAACAGTTGTTTATCGTGAATAGTATCAATAACTGCATCACGTATTTTTTTATATTTATAGTTATTTAATAATACCCGTATTTTCCCACGAAAATTATTATAAAATTGTGATTCAAGAGAAATATTACGAACTGTAGTGATTCTAGTATTATCTTTATTGATGCTACTTGTAAATGATTTATCTGCCTCATAATATGCACCATTACCAAATCCAATCGTTTTATATTCAGGTATATCATCTTCAATAAGATTTTCAGTGGGATTATTAATTTGAATAAATTGATTCGTTTCTGTAAAAATTCCAACAATAAGCCCGTCTTCAATTACTTTAAATGCTGGCATGCATAAAACCATATTACTGGTTTTATTCGCAATTTGAGTTAATTTTTCTCTTGTAACATCATATTCTAGCCATTCAACATTATCAATAAATATGGATGGTATTTGTTTTATGGGTGTAGATGGATATGTGGGTATATAAATAGGATTTTTATCATCAGCTCTAGATGTAACCATAAACGCTATTATTTTGCCACGATAGTTTGTAACTTGTGATACAATATTCAAATTATTTTCAATGAGTATATCATAAATATTCTTCGCCATTTTATTTTGTTTATAATCATATACTGTGGGCATACTATTCTTTGGTTTACAATAAGAATTTGTAGTTTTGTTAATCATATTAAAAACTGTTAATAAATTTGAAGGTGTATTATGCTGGTAGAATATTTTAACTGCATTTTTCTTGGTTAATTTGGAAGATTTTGTATTTCCATACATATAAATGGGTTCATAAATATCATTTTGTTTTAATATAATACATGTACCTTTTGATAAATCAAATAATTGACTTGAATAGGAATTTGTGGGACAAAGTACCGAAATATTATCTGTAATATCATTGTTTATAATTTCAAGTAATGCAATATTAATACCATTTTCAAATAATCCAGTATCAGACGAACTGACAATATCCCACATATACGTGTGATCAATAAACGAATCTTTATTTTTCATAAATTGTATGAAATTCTGATAAGAAGCGATTGTGTCTTTAAAAAAATTATTTTGTGAAACATTTGATAAATCATCAAAACTATTATAAAAAGCTGTACTTTTATATAGTTCAATTGTAATATTATCAACAATTGTTTTCTTGGGTTGAAAAATAGTAACAAGTGAACCATTATTAGATTTGATATAAATATCCAAAGTTATTTTGGATAAAATAATATCACGCATTTCATCTATAGATGGCGTAGAAATATTATTGTGATAAGTATATAAATCAGCAATACAAGCAATAAACGATTGATTATGTGAATATTCAACGCCATATCTTAATATAGGTGTTTCATTTTGTCTAATTAAAGCAGCATTATTTTTAGAGATAGAAGTGGAATTATCTGTATGTAAAAATAATTCTACTGATAATGGTAAAAACCCCCATCTAGATTGGTCAATTGGAAATTTATCAAAACCAAGAATATTCATACCTATACGATTTTTTTGAAGAATAGTCTTATCTTGTTTATCTGTATTCTCATTTTGTTCGTGTTTATCATTTGTAACAAGATTGTTGATAGTATCTGTATTTCCTTGCAACATATCATTTGTAATTCCACATTCTTTTCTACGAGATATTTGTTGATTTGTATTCATATTTTTAAAACAACATGGGAGACAATGGTCGGGATGCTTATCAGCAGCTAAAAATCCAGGCCGATGTTGAACATAATTATCATTATCATCTTTGTGATATTTATCATCAATAAATTCATATATATAATGTCCAGGTGGTGGTACTTTTGCTTTATTTGGAATAATTTTACCACCACATTCACCATTCGCAACTTGTTGTTCAGTCATTGGTTTGTTATTTTGTAAACACCAATATCGTGGACACATATACCAATATTGATTTGTTTGGTCACTTCCATATGGCATTGCCACTTCATAGGAATCTTTATCAATATTATCTAATTCGTCTTTAGTTAAAATTATAGGTTGTCTACTACTTTGACTTGGACATACACGTGCATAAGAATCAAATTTCCCCTCTTTTTTTGTGCGGAATAAAGTTGGTTCTAATTTTTTCATTTTATCAAAAAATACACTTGCTCCACCAACGAATAAGTCATCGTCATCGTCATCGTCATCGTCATCGTCATCGTCACCAAATAATAATCCTTCATTTTCATTTTCATTTTCATTTTGTGTTATTTTGTCTCTATCATCATCGTCATCGTCATCATCATTATCATCATCATCATCATCATCATCATCAAAAAATATCCCTTCATCATCATCTTGTTCCTCATTTGATGTATTATGTATAGTAAATGGTTGTATATTATTTGTGTTATTTACTGCAATCACATTATCGTGTAAAGGTAATTGTTCTATTTTATTTTTTGAAACCATTTTTAACAATTCGGTTTTACTAATTATGGATTTATCAACAAATTGTGTAACTCTTAAAAACACATCAAGATACATTTGAATGGTATCAATATATTGTATAGAACTAATTTCAGCGAGTTCAATGACAATTTCCGGTCTAGCAAATGCATTTGAAACTTTAATCAAACATGGAAATCCCGGATTTTCAGCAATATCAATAGATTTATTAACATAATTACCGTTTATAAAAATATGGTCATTCAAATATTTTGTGACATGTTCATTAGCTTCTATTTCTGTTAAGTTAAAATTATTCATGATACTTTGTTTGACCTCATTAATATTATTTGTATTTTTATATATTTGAGTAATAAGAGCATTAATAGCATTCATTTCTTTATAATTTTCAACATGTTTAAACCGTAAAATAGCCCCCCTATTCATATCAGCTTCATAAACATGAAACATATTAGACAATAAGTTTGTTAATTCAGTAGGTTTAACTTGTTTATTTTGCCCAATTCCACATATATATTTTAAATCATTATACTCAATTCGTTCATCATAAATATCTTTAAAAAGAACAATTTGATAGCCAGCTTCTTCTAATATATTATTTATTTTACTTAATACGGGATTAACCGTCTCTGTTAATATTAAATTTAAATTGTCATTAGATAATGGATTTTTACATTCACAATTTACAATAATATTACCATTGTGATTAATATGTAAAAGTAAGTTCTCTATAGTGTTACCATAGTTATAATTAATAACCATAGATATTTGTTTAGGTTTACCAGAATTTTTAGAAAAAGATGTAATTTGTATACGTGATAATTCAGGAATTTTTTTACCATTTTTAGTACGTTTTGTAGAATATAAACGGTATATAGGTTCTCTACGAAATCCAGGATTATATTTAATAAAAGGGATGGTATTTGTACTATGCATTTGTTTAAAAACAATATCTAATGGAAATTTGGTTTTAGTAACCGGGTGTAAAGTTAATGTAAATCTATTGATACCAATTTTGGTGTAAGGTAATTCATCTGTTCGGTTGTTATATATACGATAAAATGTATCAATATTATTATACTGTTTGAAGTATGTGTTTTTCATAATTTTTTTTGTATTTTCCATAAGTTTGGATTGGTTCTCAACAATCGCATTATATGATGTAATATTTTGTTTTGCTAGTAATGGATAATATAAATTTATTAAATAATCGCTCATGATAGACATTTTTTCACCATATCGTAAAACATCTTTCGCAAAAGATACGTATATGGTGTTATTTATAAGATTATCATAAGTTAGTAATAGATGGTTCTCAAATGTTAATAAAGGATTTGTATTTGATGATTGAAACACAAGAGGATTAGTCTGTAATACATTGAACGGATTAGCTGAATATAATAATTCTCTAGAAGTGGAAAAACGTTGACCTATTGGAATAGTTAATTCAATGTTCTCGGTATATTGTTTTAATCCATCTGTAAAGTCATTATATGTATATGAATTTTTATTAAGATTATTAAAATAATTGAGTGTATTTTCATCCATAATATGAAGATTTGTTAATAATTGTCCAAGTTTTGACTTGGATAATGGTTGAGTATCATTATTGGTGACTTCAATGTATAACTCATGTAAAAAGAGAGTAATATTTTTCTTGGAAAATAAATACAGTTCATCGTATGATAATGAAGTATCATTTAATTCATGTAATATTTTTCGTTTGATAGTACTAATAGAATCATCCGGATGTATTTGCATGATTGAAGGTTGAATCGTGTTGTCAATTGAATTCACCAATATTCGTTCATGATCACTAAATATATCACTATCTTTATCAACAGGTTTTTTACTTCCTTGAAAAACAATAGTTCTAGTAATATTATTATCTGTTAAAACACAAACTTTGATAATATCTTTATTCGGGATGGGTTCATTGTGTTGAATAATAGAATTAATTGAATTATTTGTTTCCATATATACAATTGTTTATAAATTATATACCTATTTTTCTACATATATAATTTATATTGTAAGGTTCTCTATAATAAGAGAATTTAAGCATCATAATAAGGATTATCGTGTATTTTCATACCACAATATTCACGTGGTTCTTTCTTATAATCAACCGGATTATGTATTCCTGATTCTTTTGCTTGTTCTAATAAAAATTTAAAATTTTCCCAGAACTCGCTCTTATGACCAATAGATTTTGTCATGACATGAGATAATTCATGAATTGCAACAAAGGTGAGTGTACTTTCGTCAATCAAATGCTCATTTTCCCCCTTTTTCTTGTTTAAACAAAAAGCTATTTTTTCACCTTTATTTTCACTGTATGCAGTAAATTTGCTGGTTGGTAAAGTTTCCATAACTTTTTTGGGATTAAACCCTTCATAGAGTCTTTTTACATTTTCTTTGTCCGGAAATTTATCATGAACATAATGAACTAGGTCTTTACATTTTTCTGTAACTTTTGCTAATAAATCAGCGGCTTCTTGTATTTTGTTACGTTCTCTAACACAATATTCATTACCATTAACGCCAGATACAATACATTTTAAATCAAATGCACCGTAATTTTCAAAGTATATATATAAACATGCAATAAGAACTATTCCTATTGCCAAATATCCTAAAATATCATATTTATTCATTATATTATATTATATGATATGAATAAAAGTTATCAATTAATTATAATGTTCTATATAATTTGTTATAAAAGTAAACACTGATGATAAAAACCAAAAATAAGATATTGAAACCAATAATGACAGCTTTGCTAAAATTACGTATGAATAAAGTAAACAACATAGCAAATATAGTAGTTATTATTCCATATAATCCATGTCGTGTTACATCAATTGCTGCTTGTTTATCTGTTTGCCATGCAATATATAAAATATAAAAATAGAGTAATGGAATACCCCATAAGAAAGCAATAATTTTAATATATGATGGTTCTAAATGATAAAAAGATGCTGCATATGAAAATGTGGCAGTAATGAGTCCACCTCCAATAAATTCACTTATATAATACATAGATTCTTATATATTAGTTATAGATTATTACACATTTTTGTCATTATATAAATTGTTATATAATGAAATTTGTATAGTATATAATGGAGTTACTTTGTGGGACCAAGCTCAAGTGGTACGCGGGCATAGTCTGTTTCAATGGTACTTTGGTTCCAGGGTCCAACTTCAGACTTGGAAATAACAGGGTCAGAACGAAGTTGTAAATTGGCGTTACGAAGGGTTTGTCCAATAGTGTCTAACCCAATGTGATGTCCAGCCTTCAATAAATCGGGCATGGTAGAATCACCTTGATTGGCAGCATTAGGGTTTAATGCAGCCCATTGACTGTTCTCATCAGCGGGAAGTAAATCCTTAGGATTAGCAACCTCATGTGTGGCATATCCACTACCATTAGCAGTGTTACCAGAACCATTGCTTAAGGGTTCTTCCTGTTTCTCTTGTTCAGCACCAGCTTCTACATCAGCAGTACCATCTTCCATTGAGTCTACTTGGCTAGAACTACCCTTTGAATATCTATTGAGTAACCATATAAGTAATAAAAAAGCTACAATAATTATAACTCTCTCGGTTGAGAAAAATTGTTTCATTCCTTTAAAAGCAGGTCCAAATAATTTACCAAACATTTCGTTTATATAATAACGGTTGATAAATTTTTTGTAAATAATTATATTTTACTAAACATTTTGTTATATTGATAAACTAAAAATGTTCTAAATAAAATAATTATTCAATCATTTCACTTTCACTTTCTTGTTCTAAATCACTATCATCACTATCTGTAATATCTTTCAACATATATGTGTTTTTTATACGTTTTGCTTCTAAATAAGATGAAAGTGCTAAATCACGAGCAATTTTTGCTTTTCTACAAGCCTCCCGATACATTTCATAATATACTTCATTTGATTCTTTAATATTAATATTAGACTCTTCTGGTAATTCATCTAAATGTATTTCAACTTCTTCTAATTCATTGTTTTGATTTGGAACTGTAATTATATCTTCACTTATTTCGTTGTTATCTATTTCCTCATTTTTATTATTAGTTTCTTCGTTTACTTGTATATCAGTGTCTATTATTACTTTGTTATCATCATTTATATCTGCATCAATAATGATTTCTTCATCCACGGTTACATCGGTATTTATATTTATATTTACGTTTTCATCATCATTTACATCCGTTTTTACTAAATTTTCATTATTATTAGATTCTTCAATACTTTTACCATCTTCAATCATATTAGTATCATTTGAATCATTTGAATCATTTGAATCATTTGAATCATTTGAATCAATTTTATTACCTACATTATCTGGTGTAATAATTTCAGGTAATGTTTCATTTAACTCATTATTTGATACAGAAGACTGTGTAGGCATCTTTATAATACATTTGTTAAATAATTCAACTGGTTTTACAGTTAACATTTGTTTCATTTCCATTTCAATTTGAAAACTAGTAGTCGTGCATTTAATTCCTTTTAATTCCAATATAGTAATTACATCGGTTTTATCATTAATATCTCCAATAGGAATAATAGTATTATTTTCATTATAAATAGTTAAATTGGGTACACCCATATTATTTATAACATTCACTCTTGCTAGATAAAATTTCCCCGTTTTATAAATTTTTAATGGGGAGGTAAAATAGTTTTCAATATCATGTATTTCCATATCACTTTCAAACCATTTTTCTCTATTTTGAAACAAATGTTGATGACAAACATTTTCTAGATTTTCCATCCATCTAATAAATTCATCATCTGCATTTGTAAATACTAAATCTGTATAATATTTTTTACCAGCTTTTAAAAACCCTTGTTTTGTTTTACACTTGGGTGGTTGAATATAGAGTGGATTATTATCTAATGCAAATCGTATAAAATAATTTCCACCTAAAATACTAACTGGTTTTGATATTTTTATTTTATCAAATGAAAATGAATCATTTGGTTCGTAAATATTGTTCATTATATTTATGTTAACCGAAGCCTTTATTATTATTTATAGACAAATATGTTATTATTATTAAATGTGATACGTTTAAATAATTAAATAAATGTAAAATAATAATATAATTTATGCAAAATATAAAAGAAAAATGTATACAATTTTTTTGTAATGAAGATACCCGTAAAGATATTACAGCAATATTGAGTCCATTAGCTAATATTATTTACAATGAATTATATGCGTATATTTGGGTTATATGTTTTTATAGTATTTTTTTATTTGTATTAATTTTAGTTAACCTATATTTATTATTAAAAATATTGCATTTTATGAAAGATATGAAAATATACGTACATAGTGTATAAAATAATTTATGTATAATATTATTATGAGTAATAATATTGTTGAACAAATATCTAATAAACAAGAATTTATTGAAAAAATACAAAAATGGGTTATGGTGGATAGTCAATTAAAAATTGTGAATGACAAGACAAAACAAATGCGAGAAATGAAATCACAGTTAAATAATCAAATTTGTAATTATATGAATCAACATAATTTGGAAAATAGTAAAATTGGGATTAGTGATGGGGATTTACGATTACATGATAAAAAAGAATATTCATCTATTACATTTGGATATATAGAACGATGTTTAGCCAAACTTATTAGTGATAAAAAACAGGTTGAATATATTATTAAATACTTGAAAGATAACAGAGAAATTACTACGAATAGTGAAATTAAAAGAACATATAAAAAAGATTGAATTTACAATGTATAAAAATTATGTGATAATAATATAACATAAGTAATGCAATACTACGATTCTGTTGCAAAACATATTCATTTCAATAATCAATTCGGCAATCCTATTGCTGGTATACCATTAACAACCTGTATTAAAAATGAACAGACAAAAATGAAGGAAACTATTGGTGGTGGACTAAACAATGATACAACTGACAATTTTAGTAGACTTGATGGTCTAGTGATTCCAATGGGATTATATACCCAACAAACAGTTGATGGTGTATGTAGAGATTTTAAAAAAAGTAAAAATGCTATAATTAGTGATGAGTTATTTGAAAATTTATTTGATATTGTCACTAAAAATAAAGTGAAAAAAAACAAAACAATAAAAAATAAACCTGCTAATAATAATAAAACCAAAAGGAATTTTTCATTTTTTTAATAATAAATATTATAAAAAATTGATAGTATTTATTGTGGAATTACTATTATAATAATTATATTAAAATGGTATACATTTATATTCTTCAATTAGACGAAAATAAGTATTATGTGGGAAAAACAAATAATCCACAATTTCGTTTAGAACAACATTTCAATTCAACCGGTTCTATATGGACTACAAAGTATAAACCATTAAGCGTATTAGAATTGATTAAAGATTGTGATGAATATGATGAAGATAAATATACGCGAAAGTATATGGATAAATTTGGGGTTGATAATGTACGAGGTGGTTCGTTTTGTGAAGAAGTGCTACCAATCACAACATTTTCAATGTTAGAAAAAATGAAAAATACGGCTGAAAATAGATGTTTTACATGTGGACAAACCGGGCATTTTGCCGAAAATTGTACTACCAAAATGAATGATACTGTATGTCCGGATGATATGGATGAATTAATAACTGTGATTGGTCATTATATACAAGACAAAAAAATAAAAGAAAATGTAAATATGAACGTTGAAAATATGTCTGTTGCTTATTTAAAACTAAGACCACAAGCAAAAGGACGTGAAATTGAAAAATTCAAAGAAAGTGGAATAGTAACTGGATTAGGAAATGAATTTAAAAATCAAATCCTACGTATAGAAACACAACGTGCAAATTTACAAAAAGAAAAAAATGAAGAATATTTACCTATAATGGAAGCAATGTATAAAGCAATTAAAATATTGAATAATAAATATTATAAAAATTCATAATATTTATTCTGTAATTACTATTATAATAATCTTAGAATTGACGTATTGGTCCAGTCATTGATAGTTTACCATTTAATGATAAATCATTCTCAATAGTTACACCTGTACCACTTGTTTTTTCACTAATTGTATCTGTTGATAATGTTCCATCAATAATTATATCACCACCATCACCTATTAATAAAATTGTAGCATTATTATTACTATCCTTTACTTCTAAATCCCTGAAATTACCTTGTCTTGATGCCGAAATAAAATTTACGCTACCAACGCTGTAATTTTGAGCAGAAATAGTATGTGCTGTAACATTATTATCTTTCAATAAAACACTATCAATAGTTACACCTGTATCACTTGTTTGTTCACTAATTGTATCTGCTGATAATGTTCCATCAATAGTTATATCACCACCATCACCTATTAATAAAATCGTAGCATTATTATTACTATCCTTTACCTCTAAATCCCTGAAATTACCTTGTCTTGATGCTGAAATAAAATTTACGCTACCAACACTGTAATTTTGAGCAGAAATAGTATGTGCTGTAACATTATTATCTTTCAATAAAACACTATCAATAGTTACACCTGAATTAGATGTTTTTTCATTAATAGTATCAACTTGTAAATCTTGCAAAACAGAAGACCCATCTAATATATGTAAACCGCCATTTCTATTTATAATGTCACCACCACTTACATCAATAAACCCTTTGAAATATGAGTCATCAAAATTATTTGCTTCAGTTGTTGTGGGCCAAACCATAATATATATTATATATAATATTATATTAAAATAATATATTAACGATTTTGATATATTATTAACGATTCTTTTTCTTTGACCTATTATTTTTACGCAAGTTCTTACGTTTTGACTGTTGTTTTCTTTTTCCACCTTTTTTTTCTGCTGGTTTTTCTTCAAATAATTTTTTAAATTCTGCGAATGCCTCTACATTATGGTCTGTTTCATTGTTTTTTTGTAGTTTATTTAAATCGTTTATACTCGCTATATTTGTTACGTCTATTTTGGATAATTCTGTATTTATCATTTCTTTTAGTTCACTTGTTCTCAAAACATCTATATACTTATCCATTTCATTTAATTTTAGTTTTAATGAAAACGGATTATTTAATACCTCATTGTGTTTAAAATGTAAAAAGAACTCTAATAATGTTAATAAATAAGCATTGGTATGTGTTTTCATATTTTCAACATAATTTGGTTGATTTTTGAATGAATCAAATAAAATTTTATATATTTTGGTATTCTTTTCTAAGGCTTGAAGTTTACTATTTATAACAGTTTCTGTTACTTTTTGTGATATGGGTAGCATTAATGATTTAATTTTATTCACTTTATCACCTTCAGTTTCCTTTAGTGCTATGTAAAATATTGTATTTATGATTTTATCATTAATATATTCATGAATTTCATGATTACATGTTAATTTGGCAAGAGTTTCTTCATTATAAAAATCATATAATTCTTTTGCTTTATTTGTCTTAATTATTTTATTTTGTAAATCCTTTTCTTCTAACAATTGTGTCAATTTAGATATATCAGTCATATTACTCATATCAGGCACCCCCTGAATATTATCCAATCCAGGAACACCTTTACCTTTGGTCATGTCAGCCAAATCCGGAATATTATCCAATCCAGGAACACCTTTACCTTTGGTCATGTCAGCCAAATCCGGAATATTATCCAATCCAGGAACACCTTTACCTTTGGTCATGTCAGCCAAATCCTGAATATTATCCAATCCAGGAACACCTTTACCTTTGGTCATGTCAGCCAAATCAGGAATATCTCCACCACTTTGTGTTACATCATTGTTTATGGGTTTATAATTTAATACAAATGAAGATAAATCATCAGGTGAAACATCCAAATATTTTTCAATATATTTATTAGATGCATCTTTAATATATTTAACAGGGTCTTCAAAACTTACTGTTTTTAAATCCTCTGGTGAAATATAATTTAGTTTTTTTAGTCTTTTACATTGATTTAAATCACTATTACTTAAATAAGTACATATAGCGTCTATAAAATCTTTTGTATTATGTTTAATTTTTGGTTTTAACTTGTTTTCATAATCTTCATTTATTTTTTGCGTTTCTAGAATTGAAGCTATTTTAGTTCCAAGCATATCAATAAAGAAACTAGCCATTTTTATTCTATTCGTTTGTATTATAAATACAAAAAAATTGAATAGATTATATTATAAATAAATATATAACATGAAGTCCTCGTATATGACACAATACACTAATAAAAAATATAAATTAAGAATAATCTCATCAACAGTGATAACTGCAAATGATTTATATGAAAACATTCCTATAAAAATAAAAGAATTGAAAATAGTTCCATCTAAACAACATATAATTGTTCCAGTAATAAAGTTATCGAGTAAAACAAAGAAACGCAAAAACGATGCAATATCTTATCGTGAAAAATCCAAACTATGGGATATTTATGATTTAGATAAAACCGGAATAAAAGAAGAATGTGACGAGAAGAAGATAGAATGTGTATATACAACCCCTAAAGATAACGATATGTGTAATGAATGTAGTGCACCATTAATGATAATGGATGATGGATTTCCAACATGTACAAACGATAAATGTGGTATAATTTATAAGGATATATTGGATTATTCCCCCGAATGGAGATTTTATGGTGCAGATGATAAAAATACGAACGACCCAACAAGATGTGGAAATCCAATAAATCCCTTATTAGTACAATCATCATTTGGCTGTAAAGTATTATCATCACATAAATCATCATATGAAATGAAAAAAATACGTAAATGGACTGAGTGGCAATCAATGCCACATAAAGAAAAATCATTGTATGATGAGTTTCAGTTTATAACTATAATGGCTCAAAATGCAGGAATTCCCAAAATATTTATAGATAATGCAATGACAATTCACAAAGATATTTCGGAGCAGAAAATGTTTCGTGGGCTAAATAGAGATGGCATAAAATCTGCATCAATCTATATATCTTGTCGTTTAAATGATTGTCCAAGAACAGCACACGAAATAGCAGAAATATTTAAGTTAGATAAAACTAGTGCAACAACAGGTTGTTCAATGGCAGTAAATATCTTACACAATATTGAACGAAATTTAGACCCGGAAAATCAAACTCAATTAGGAATTACATTACCAAGTTCATTTATAGAAAGGTATTGTAGTCGTTTAAATTTTACTAGTGAATTAACAATGTTATCAAAATTTATAACAAAGAAGGTTGAACAACGTAACATGATAGCAGATAATATTCCGCATGCAATAGCAGCAGGAATAATATATTTTGTAGCATACAATTGTAATATAAATATAACAAAGCAAAATATAAAAACAATATGTGGTGTAAGTGAAGTAACTATCAATAAATGTTTTAAAAAATTAGAATTAAATAAAGAAAAATTATTTCCAGGTGTGATACAGAAAAAATATAATATTATTATAAATTAATTTAGTAAATAGCAGTTAAATATTTTCTATATAAAATCCATATGAATATTATATAGAATGAATGAAAATATAAAATTAGAAATAAAACCATATGTAGAAATAAAAATACCAAAACTAATATTTATAGTTCCATATAGAGATCGTGAACAACAAAAACACTTTTTTAATCGTCAAATGGATTATGTTTTAGAAGATATTGGAAAAGATAATTATGAAATATATTTCGCACATCAATGCGATAATCGTGATTTTAATCGTGGTGCAATGAAAAATATAGGATTTATAGCAATAAAAGAAAAATATGCAGATAATTATAAGGATATTACATTTGTATTTAATGATGTAGATACAATGCCATATACAAAAAATTTTTTAACTTATGAAACAAAAGAAGGTAATATAAAACATTTTTATGGATTTACTTATACATTGGGTGGAATTGTTTCTATAAAAGGAAGTGATTTTGAAAAAGTAAATGGGTTTCCAAATTTTTGGGCATGGGGATATGAAGATAATTTGTTTCAAGAACGTGTATTAAAAAATGGATTAAAAATAGATCGTGATCAATTTTATCCAATAATGGATAAAAATATTTTACAAAATAAAGATGGTTTAGAACGTATAGTAAATAGAAAAGAATATGATAGATTTAAAAATAATACAACAGATGGTCTTTGTACAATACAAAATATTGTTTATGAAATAGATAATAGATATATAAATATTACGAATTTTAAAACACTTGTAGAAAATGATAAAAAAACAAATAGTGAACATGATTTACGAGATAAAAACTCAAAATTTGTGTATAATCGTCGCATGAATATGGTATTTTAAAATTACAAAATAGAATTTCCACCAAATAATTTATAAGTTAGACCGCATTCATCACAAGTTTCCCATATACCAGAAATTTTTACATAAAAGCTATTATTATTAGGTTTAAATTTTTGATTATTTTCTTTATATATTTTCATAAATCCAGAATATAATTGTTTAGAAAGTAATATTATTTTTTTGAGTGGTTTTTGTTTTGTTTGTATATAATTATCCAATAATTTATATTCAATTTTGGCGAATTCTTTAACAATATTTATATTTGTATTGGAATAAGGATTAAATTTCATTTGTGTTCTATCATCCATAAATTCTAGTGTTGATGTATGAATAGGAAATTTTATATATAATCCATTCATGGTAACTTCGGGGGTAATATAGCATATTTTTGTAAAATTACCTTCCATAATAATATTAGTTTTTGTATCTAACCAACAAACATTATGTGTTATAAATTGTGTAGTATTAATATTTACGTTCATAACTATTATTATAACTAATAAATTATATTTATTAGGGTTTTATATAAATAATAATTCTATATATATATATTATAATTATGTCAGCTTTATTAAGTTTAAATCCAATACCATTAATTTCTTGGAAAGGGAGAACATTTAATCAAGTACATTCATCAATACAAAAAAATGGTCAGTATACAGAAAATACTTCAATTTCTGTACAAAACTTATTTTCGGCAAATCCTTTAAAAATTTATAGAAGAGAAATTGCTAATATTACTACAGAACCTTGTAATTCACGTGCATCTTTACGTCTGGATAATTTTAATAGACCAAGTGGTACTATCAATAATAGTAGTGCAACAAATAATAATGGTTTAGTAAACACTATAATAGACCCTACCCCAAATAATACATGTGATAATTATGAAAATTGTAGTGTAGTATTATCACCTGCTGAAAATGCCAGAAATCGTGTTCGTAGTAGTGGTATGATAAAACGTAAATTTAATGAAAATAGAAATAATGATACTTATTACACATCTACTTCTCAATATTTAAATAGTCGTAATCGTACGTTTATTCAAAATCAATATAATTATATACGTATAGGCGATTCTACCTCCACGCCAGGAACTAATTTAGCATCTGGAAATATTTATTCACCAAGCGGAACAAACCATTGTGCAAAGTATTATTTACCTAATACTACATTTAAGTATAAATGGATAAATAATATTCCAGATGGTGGAACAAATGTACTAGATGGTGAAGAATATACGGTTACTATTCCTAGCGGTAATTATTCATTAGATGATATCAACCGTATTTTTAAACAAACCATGTTCCAAAATCTACATTTCTTTATTAAAGACCCTACTGGAACCACAGATGAATATTATAGTGAAAATATTAGCTATGCATTGAATTTAGCTTTTAATAATAATACTAATGATATTGAATTTCAGTCATATCGTATTGATATTGATACATTTCCACCATCTAATTTTACTATTCCATCCGATAGTAGTAACGACAAAACTTGGGAATTACCAGGTACCGGTACAGGTGTTAATAAATTCCCTCAAATTATAATTTCAAATAATGAAATGAAAAAAGCACTCGGGTTTACAGAAGCTTATTATCCTAGTAGCCAAGTAAATACGAATAATGAAATAGTTCAAGCAAGTATATCTTCATCTACACCCAGTATTCAACCATTGTATACAAAACTATATTATAAACCTAATAATCCCCAATTTGCTCAACAAGGTGCGGTTAGTGCTGGTGATTTAATTACCCGTAAAAAATATAATTCCATTACAAATTCAACTGCTGAATACCGCAATGCATTTGGTAATCATGTTGCGAATGCATTGGCATATGGTGTACCATCTAATGGATATACAATAAAAGATAAAATAGGTTATCCAATGAAAAAAACACCCACTTTTAATAAATATAATAGTGAAATGAAAGAATGTTCAGTTACCAGTTTTGCAAATGCAATATAAAAAATTGATTATAATTTATGATTTTATATAGATGTAATATAAAATCATGGGACGTTTTTACAGTGGTGATATTGAAGGCAAATTTTGGTTTGGCGTTCAAGACAGCGATGATGTTGAGAATTTGGTAAATATTACAGGTAATACATATTATTCGTGGGAAGTGTGCCATTGTTCTGCTGAAATTGATGAAGATTATTGTGGACAATGTTATGATTCCAAAGAAGAGCACATAGATGCGGCAATAGAAGATGAATCATACGGAGATAAATGTTTATATTATGAAGATTGTTGTCATGGATATAGTCTGGATAAAGAAACACATTATCAAGAATTGGTAGATAATATGAATGAACTAAAAACAAAAATAAATAACAATATTATTCAAGAATTTGATAAAATTGAACAAAATGATAAAATATTAGATGCATTTACAGGTGTATTTGATAATACTCATAAATATTTAAACACAATGGAAAATAACCCGGAAAGAAAAGAACAAGAAGTATTCACAGCAAGATATACATTGGGTTATCAAATTGAATATTGTCTACGAACAGCCGGGTATTGTAATATTAGTTGTGAATATTAAGTTTGCATAAATACGTTATTTGTTATTATTATTATATTGTGAGAAATATCGTACTTTGCACACCATTGCATTGATTTCTGTACATTCATTTTTATTAACGCATCTATTTTTTCTTGATTATGTTTATTATCAATTAATGACAGTGTATAGTGTATATTTTCTATTTGCTGTTGTCCCAATATTGCATTATATTCTTCTAGTTTTGATACAAAACATAATGGTAACTGTATTGTTAAAAAACGATGAGTATGTAATGTTTTACCAATACTACTTGGTGTCACCATTTTTTGAAATGCACGATGAATAAAAGGAAAGAACTTTTCACATGTAGGTAATAGAAAATTTTTACAAACTATATATTTCTCTGAATTTGCATATCTACTTGTATTAGGCTTTGTTATATATACCTTATCATAAAATGACGATAAAATACACAACACATCCATTGTATGCTGCATAAAACAATCAAATGTTTTCAAAATAAATGACCCACCCTTTTTTTGCATTGTTACTGCATAACATACTTGTGCAAATAATAGTTGTGATATCGTATGCTCCTGTTTATTAAAATCTATTGAAAAATCAAAACCACCATCTGCAGTTATAATATCTATTGAGGAACCATATGCTTCTTTACAGCCTAGTAAGTTTGTTAATGATAAAATATTACCTGTATTATCCACACCCTTTTCTATATAAACATTCTTATTTGTTCTTAAAAATATATCAGTTTTCTTCCAACCCGGAATATTCGGATCATTTTTATCATCTATTAATGTCATTCCTATATAAATATCACCGGGTTTTTTACGAATAGATGCTAGTGCTTCTATAAATCCACCAGGACCTTCTGCTAGATGAAATGTACTTATTGAATCTGGTTCTTTTGCCAATTGAAATGTATTTACTAGTTCCATCATTTTAAAATATGAACGTGATAATGGTTTGACTTTTGCTACACTTTTCTTTTTAAATGGGATTACACTATGCACATATTCATAAGGATTTGTATATTTCTTAAAAATATCCCAATCTTTTTCACGTTCTTCTATCTTTTCTTTGATTTCATATAAATATTCAGATAATGAATTGGATATTACTGGTTCTGGGATATTTTCACCTTCTATGAAATCTATATATTTATGTATTAAAAATGGGATTTTCGGTAATAAATAGTAGGACATGGATAATATAAATAATAATTACTATTTATATTGTTTCGATTCTTTCCTTTTCAATTATTACTTTTTATTTTGGTTGTGATTTTGGTTGTGATTTTGGTCTTGGTGTTGCTTTTCTCTTTTCTGGTTTTTGTTGTTTTTGATTTATTATCATTTCTTTTTTTGGTTGATTGATACATTCTACGTAAATTTTTTATGATAAATATACTAGTTGCTAATTCTGCATCAATATGTTGTGTTGCTCTTGATATTAATTGATAATCATCACAAACTTTCTGACCGCATTCTATAATATGTTTAAAGTGGTCAATTAAATAGGATTTTCTGTCCTTTGTTCCTTGTACTATAATTGTCATACCTACATCTTGGTCTTCTTTAGTAACTTTTGGGTCAGTTTTACTCTTACTTCTTTTAGCAGTTTGGGTAATTCCGGTCTTCATTCCACAACTTGTATTATATGGATGGTGATGTTTTCCTTGATTACACGTATGGTGTGCGTAAGCAAATTCCATTAACCAAAATTTAATAAACGATTTATAAAATATAAATTCATTATCATTAATTTTAATTTGTTCTTTTGTAATATATATTTTAAATTCTTCAAATATATTATTAAATTTGGTATCAATATTATTTTTTGGATATTTTGTATTTGGACTACAATTAATTAACATGTATAAGTTTTTTAATGAATCATCATGTTGTCTTTTAAAATCACTCCATAACATAAATATTGATCTAGCAGTATTATCTCCAGTAAAATATAATTTTTTTAATCTATTATAATGTAAAAATTGTGTAAAAACAATAGGACAAACTATTTTATGCTCCATTTCAGGAGGAGCTCTTTCAACTATTTTTACGTTACATAAATAACAACACGCATTTTTAGATTTTGCATAATCAGTTACTGTGTTTCCCCATATATCTTTCATTTGATTTTCTTCTTTAATAAAATCACAACTAGCATCACGTATTTTGATACCAGTAATGTTAGCTTTATCAAAACATCTTTGTAACTTTTTATTATAATCCGGAGATATATCCTCAATATTTAATTCTTTAAGTACGCTATTTTCTTTTTTATTTATAAAATTAATAATTAAGTCGGTTAAAGGAGTCTTGCCTGTTGTTATAATACTATTTAAAGTAGTTTTTGGTGTGATATCTACATTGGTATTATCATTTGAAACTGATTCTTTGGGGGTGTTTTTAATATTATCTTCAAGTTCTTCTATTATTTTATAATCATCTTGTTCTTTTTTATCAGCTATTATACTTTTTATTCTTATTGAACGTCTAAGCTTATTATTTATATCGCTTTCTAAATTTTGTAATTCTAAACGTTCTAATTCTGGTGTAGGTATATCTTTTATTTTTGGCGATGAACTATCATCGCCAAATGATATCTTGCGATTAACCGATGTACTTTGAGGTAAGTCTTTTACTACCTCCTTAAATATATCTTCGTATAATTTGTCTAATTTGTCTAATTCATCTTCAGTATAATTACTGGGTCTAGATGTTCTTTTTCTTTTTCTAGTTTTTCTAGTAGAAATAGTTTCCATAGGACTAGTGCTATCTATACTTGAATATTCCATAGGACTAATACCGGAATATGTATTCCAATTGAAATCAAAAAATGACATAATTTATAATATATGGATAAAATTAAATTGATGAGTAATTTTAAATATTCAAGTGTGTAAAAATACAAAAGTAAGAATCACATTGTTATAAGTTCATATAATTATGATATAAACTTATGAATCGGGAACACGTTTACAATATTTATGTAATACGCAATCATTTATTTCACTTAAATCTTGGCGAATTTGATTAAAGTCGCCATCATTATATTGATTAAAAATATTAGTAACAGATTCTACATTTTTGTAGATTCTATGTATATCTTGGTACATCATAATCATATAAATTAAAAAAGTACTACAATATAAAAAAGTGATAAATATTATTAAATTTGAATAAATAGGTTGAATTTTATTTTTTGGTTCAATTAATTTTTCATCCATTATTATGATAAGTTATTAATATTACACCTTTGAACATTTAAAACGCAGATTTTTATCTTTGTATTATATAAATGAAATCAACTTTATTAAAAAGACAAATTATTATGTTTATCGTAATGGTTATTATTGGTATGCTATTCAATCCTATGAACATTTTAGCATATAGATTTTCAGACTTATATATATCGCAAACACTATTTTATGGTGGTTTATTAATGGCTTCAAATATGATATGGGCACACGAGATTGTTCATTATTTATCAATGGGGCATTTTAATATGTTAGTTTTTTCTGTTGGAATTATTTTATCTATTAGTGTATCAATACTATTATTAAGACAACAATTATTAGTTGATGATAAACAATGGTTAAGAAGAATGATACCGCATCATTCCACTGCATTAACAACAACAACTAAATTATTAGAAAAGAATGATAACTTTAAAGATAATCCAAACTTATACAGATTAGCAAAAGAAATCATTGATACACAAGAAAAAGAAATACAATTAATGAAATCTATGTTATAAATAATTAGTCACTTTATGATTGCGTATATTTATATTTTGATGAATTAATGTATCAATACTAATAATAATTGTAAATAATAAAATATTTAATAGAGTTCTTTCTTTTTTATTAACAAAGAATATATACAATATGTATATCACTAATAATAATAAAATATTATGCATAATACCTTCCCATTTTGACCATTCGTAAAATTTTTTTAATATGTTTTGCATTTATAATATATATCTTATATAGAATAAAAAATAATATTAATATGATTAATAAATTAACTATATTTGGTAAATATAATTTGTATAAAATATTATCTATATATTGAATTAATTTAATATAGAAAGGAGCATCGTGTTTATAATGTTCAATATTTTGTTTATTATACTTATCTAAAATATAATTAGCAGTTATTTTACCACTTTCTATGGCACCTTCCATAGACCATATATTTATACTTGTTTTTGTATGAGCACCTGATAAAAATAAATTTACATACTCTGTTTTTTGTAAAGGACGAAATTTTTCATTATAAATATTATTAACCCATTTTTTATTTGTTTGTTCTTGAATACCATTGTTGAAATTCCATTCATACCATATTTCAATATATTCTATATCTTCTTTATTTATATAAAATCCATTATTATCATATATTAATTTTCTAAAACTTTTTGAGCGTAATATTTGATATATAATTTCTTTTTTTAATTTTGCATTATCTAAATGTTCGGCGTTTTTATTAAATATTTTACCCTTTTTCTCAAAATCTATTATTGTTCCACTCCATAACGACTTAATGTTTGGTTTTCGTTTCCAATGTTTCTCTTGTGGATACCAAGTAATATTAAATTCACTATCATTCATAACAAAAGCAATATTATCAATTGGATACTTAATTTCTTTATTTATACCTATACGAAATGATATTTGCTTACTTTTTGTATTCTCGGTTAATGATTTAAAATTATTATATAAACTTTGCATTTTACTATTTCTTAAAATATCTAATGTATTAAATGGATTAATTGATACTATATATTCTTTGGATCGTAATTGTTTAATAATTCCATTTTGTTTAATTTCTACTGAAGTTATATTATTTTTTTTATAATTTATTTTTACCAGTTCTGTATTAGTCAAAATATCAACACCTTTTTCTTTTAAGTGTCTAATCCACGGATCAATCCATACATCGTTTGTAGGACCATTCATAACATGCCAATTATCCGTTGAATGATGGTTGTAATTATTTTCATTTGAAGAATGTGTATGTGTATATTTTTTTTTATTTATTTGCGAAATAACTGGAAAATGAAATAAATGTCCCATAGATAATTCATTTTTATTCATTCCATAACCTGGTCCTGTTACAAAATTAATTATATGATTATATCCATCATTTGATAAATATTTTTTTAAAAATGGTTGTATATTATAAGAATAATAATACTCTCTTCTATTATCGGATAATAAATAATTAATACCTATATAGTATAAAATTATTCTATCTTTAATAGTTAATAATGACTTATAACCGTATTCTTTATCATATAGTAAATGAAAATCTATAGGAATGCTTAAATTATCAAACACATTTGTATCATAATAAGGTATCTCTTTCATTAATTGGAAAGTATTTTTATAAAACGGGGCATAACCTCTCCAAGAGTGTTCTGAAGGAAATAAATTTTTGTTTGTATCACTTCGTACCATTCCACCTAATTCATTATCTTTTTCAATGATTAATATCTTAAACTTTTTTTTAATTAATTCGTGGGCTAATGTTAATCCTGATAAACCACCACCAAAAATAATTATATCATACATTATATTATATATATATTATATATAAATAATATGCCTACTCATAAAAGTAATGATTATAAATTATCAGCAGTTAAATACTATTTATCACATTCTAAAAATCAAGTCCATACTTGTAAAATATTCGGTTGTTCTGAAAGAAGTTTAATGAGGTGGGTAGATAAATATAAATCCACTAATAACATTACACGAAAGAAAAGAGATTATACAGCATATAAAATTAGTAATAGTCATATTTCATTTATAAAGCACCAACTTGGGAAAAATAAAACGATTACTATGGATGAGTTATTAACTAAATTAAAAACAAAATATCCAGATTTAACACTATCAAGAGTTCATTTGGGAAGAATTGTTAGAGATATTAATATTACACTAAAACAAACACGATTACGACATGTTTCTAAAACAAGATATAAAAAACCAATTATAATAAAAAATCAAATCAAAGAATTTTATAGTAAAATAAAACAACATAGTTTAAATAATATTATATGCATTGATGAAACTTCATTAAACTCATTTATGATTAGAAGAAAGTGTTATGAAGAATTAGGTAAAAGATGTATTGTTAAAACAGAAAGCCAAGAAGTATTCAAAAAATATACTGGTATATTTGCTATTTCTTCAAAAGGTGTAATCGGTTATGAAGTATATAAAAAAGGAGGTATTGATAGTAATAGGATGGTTGATTTTATTAACAAATTTATTAATGGAAAGTACAAGAATAAATTAATTATTTTAGATAATGCAAGTAGTCATAGAAATCAACTTGTTAAAGATGCAATTAAAAAGGATAATAACTTATTATATGCTGTTCCATATCAACATTATACAAATGCGATTGAAGGATACTTTAATGTATTGAAATCACGATTACAGAAGAAAAAGGGATTAACATATAATGAATTAGTTAATAATGTAAAAGATGTATTGCATGAAATACCAATACATATTTATAAAAATCTAATAAAAGGAGCATATGATAGGAATGAAAAATATGTAAAAAAATCATCAACAAGGAAAAGAAAACCTAAAAAATATTTGAATTAGGTCGGCGTTTTAAATGTTCAAAGGTGTAAAATATATTTTATTTTATAATCCTCAATTTTGGCTTTTTAATAATTTGAGGTGAAGGGGTAGGTTCATCCTCAACCGGTGTAAACGTTTTTAATACAACTTTTCTTTTTGTTTTTTTTACAACAGGTTTTTCTTCAGGTTTTTCTTCAGGTTTTTCTTCAGTTTTTTCTTCGGGTTTTTCTTCGGGTTTTTCTTCAGTATTTACAGCATGTATTTCTTGTTGTTTTCCAACAATTTCGCTTATTTTCTTGGCATCTACACTGCGTACTTTCTTAAATACAAAATAGCGATTCATAAAAGATATTTGTTTTTCTTCTTGTGACATATATACAGCATCTTTGTAGTTAGATTTGACACTGGGTTTCATTTTAATATCCATTTCCATGTGTGTAAATAATTCATTAAATAATCCAGTGGGGTTAGGTAAATTCATTTGAGTAGCTTCTTCTTTGGTAATTAAAACAAATCCATAATCTTCCATGAGTTGAATTAAATAATTGAAGTTAACCAAATATTCACGGAAAACCTTATTAATACTTTCTTGATAAACGTCAATAGGATATCCCAAAGACTCTTCGTCATCTGGAAATCCAGTTTGGTGATACATTTTGGTTAATTCATATATTTTTCTTTCACCTTTAAAAATAGTAATACTCTCCTCCTTATTCTTTTGTTGTAACATATCAAAAACATGTTTACCGTCATAACAAGTACCAATATAATAACCATTAATCTTGGTACATTCACTAACATTTCTCAAAAATTGGTGTATACTCGTATTATTTTCAAAGAAATAATGCATGGCAAATTGACAAGAACTGATATTAAAACCAGACTCGGCAACACCATAATTTTTGTAAACACCTTTACCTAATATAGCCATATCTTTAGAACCATTACCGAATACAGCATTACTAATTTTTTTATCTTTATCAGTGTAATAAGCTTTTCCAGTACGTAGGTTTAACCCACTGTTACCGTGTGTAAACAAAGCATTGGGCATATTATTGTATTTTCTATGAGCTTTTATATATCTAGAACATGCACCATCAATTTGATTATGTATATTGTCCTTTGATATATCAACCCCGAATATAAATTTGAGTTTGGAATGAATCCATTTTGCAAGGTCACCCGCTTTTCCAACAGCATAATCAATTAATGTATCATCTCTATTAGATACAGAAGAAATTAATTTAGATTTCACATATAGATTATGAAAGTTGCGTAATGCTTGTGTAGATGTTTCGTCAGTGGATTTATTGTAATAAACTTCATCAACAAGTTCCGGTATATTATCACCAGTACTAATCATTTCTTCTGTAATAGGATTATGAATAGAGTGCCAATTATTATTAGCCACGTGATATGCATTACCATAATTTTTCTTGATATTTCCCAATAATTCAGCAGTTTTATCATACCGTACACGTAGTGGAACCCATCGCCAACCGTCTTTATTTTCTTTTACATATTTGAATTCAACAATCATATCTTTGTCAAAGTAATCCCCATCTTCTGTTTTCATAATAAGTTGTGATTTGTCTTCAGTAAGCATAACATTACACAAATGAGCATTTTCATCATAAGGGTCACTTGGATAAAAAGGAACAGGTTTATATGTGTTGTCGTCGTCCATTGTTTTGAAATTGACAATGTCATCATCTAAAATGTTTTGACAAGGATTTAAGAAACCATGTTTACGTTCACTATAACCACAATGAAGGATGACCGTTTTATATTGGTTCACATTTTGTAATCCTTGTGCATTGTAACCGCTATTGAATATGTGATGAATTTCATCTTTTCCCATTTTATTTTTTTTAATGTTAACCAAGAAATCAACAGTATTAAATTCTGCTGGCTTCCATTTGAATGAGGATTCCCATGTAGATTTTACTATGGGACCCGGTTTTCCTCCAATAGTATTTCCACCAACTGGCAATAATGATGGTGTAAAGATGAGTCCATCTGTATTATATGCAAAGACCCCATCATTTATATTTGATAATATTTTAGAACATCCATTGAATATAGAATTATTTTCTGTTTCATAATAAAAAGACTTGCTTTTTACTAGAAATTCACAAGGAATGATATTTTTACTAGGCTTTACTTCACCATTGGCAGTACTATCTAATATAGAAATAGGTTTTAACACATCAATAAATTTATATAAAAGAGGTAAACGATATTCAGTTTCATTGTTACTAGTATTAGAAGAAACAAATGGTAATTCTCTAACCGATTTTTCATGTATAAAGTATACATCAAATGCTGCATATAAGTTGATAAAATTCCCGTTTTTATCATGTTTAATATGTTCACCATCCAATAAACTATTAAATATAGTTTTTTCAGTGGTTTTTGTTCCTGTAAATATAACACTCATGTTTGTATCAATCATATATATTTTACCAATATCATTAATATATAATAATTTACGGTCACCATCGGCTTTATCTGTAACAGTATAATTATTGCGAATATTTGGCATAGTCAACTTTAATTCTGTATTATCAATAATATTTTCCATTTGTAATGTTAAAGAACTAGGACCAATAAATTGAGAAGAAGTAACTTTGTATTTATCTTCATGTTCATGTTCTGCATTAACACCATGAATCAATTGCATATAGGATTGTAATATTCCATTTTTTTCTTTGTACGAAATAGGGTATTTGCTACATTGAATACCACTTAAAATGATTCTAATACATTTACGTAAAGCCGTCATTAATTTGGGTAAAGTATTGTAATCCGTGCCATCACCAACACGAAAATTATCTACTTCTAATTCAACCTCATAACTTTCAATATTATTAAAAACATCAGCTTCTTGTATTGTATATTTTGGTATAACTACTTTATCAACCTTCTTTGACGTTTTAACAATAGTAATATCTGCAAATACAGGAAAATCTGGGTGGCGGAAACGAACACGATTCATAGAACGGAATATTTTGAGAGAATCATTCCAATGGTCTATTATTTTACGACTAAAATTAGATTGAAAATGAAAATCCTGCTCTGTTTGATAAGCTACACGAAAATTAAAGTCTTCTACATCAACTTTCCGTATAAATTCACCTGATCTTGTGGTAGCCCCCATTTTTTGTGTAAATTTAACTTTATTAAAAGTAGTGGATGGCATATCTATAATTTTTTGTAAACTATTTGTACGACAATATTCTTGAATTAAATCTAAACCAATAATTTCGGCACGAACATTAGACATTTTACGTAATCCTGTTTTCATATCAGTAAACTCATTCTGTATACGTAACATATTAATGCCTTCATCATTTTCTGGTGTAAATCCACACATGTATAATTGTTTTACAACATTATCATAATCTATCTTATTTAACGGTTTTGCTACTTTTGGGTTTGTACCAAAGCGAACCTCTAATTCGTTTGTTTTATTATCACTACGCGTCAGTGGATTACTTTCTAAATAGTGATTAACAATACGTTCAAAATCTTCTTTTTGTTCCTTTTGTGTTTTGTTAACAACCGGAAGTTGTGATTTTGTTTGTACGTCTAATTTCTGCATAGTTTTACCTGACATAATAATATATTGTATATTATTATATCATATTATATTTCTATTTCAATTTTCTAATAAATTAGATTATAAATGGTCTAATATATTGACCTAATAATAAATATAAATCATTCTTTTTATACTTTGTATTATTGTTATACGCATCAAATATTTTAACCATTTGAATTAATTCATCTACTTTATAAGAACCAACCGATTTTAATGGTTTATTTTCATTCTCAATTAAATAACTACTGTTACGAATATCAATCAATTCTGGTTCAGTTAAACTATCAACCTGAACACTATATCTATTATTTTCATTTTTGTATATAAGATAGGTATTATTATCATTATCACCAGATGAAAATTCCATTCTTAATTTTTTAGTATGATTCATTATAATGATATTGATATTTCTGTAAACTGTAATAGCAATTAAACATGCAATATTTGTTGTTTGAATATTAGACATAAGATCAGATAATATTTCTTGTACACCAGCTTTTGTTACTTTATGATTAGAATTTTTAATTAATGTTGGGTTTTTTGATATTTCTTTTGATAATTCATGTTTCCATTCTAGTTCACGCATATTATAATTATGATGAATACTTGTATATTCACCGTAATCATTCAACAAAATATATAAACACCAAAATAATGTATCTTTTTGCTTTGGTTCAATCATATTTATTATATCTTTTTGGGGAGTTTCTTCTTCCATGTGTTGTGTTTTTTCCATTATTGTTGCATTATCCATGTTAATCAACGTAATTTTATTACATAATGTCAGCATATATGGCGATATATATTGAATTAATTCAGTATAGCTAATATCTTTTTCTATATTAATTGGTTTAAACAGCAAGTTCTGAATTGTAATAGCCATTATTCACCTGTTATACTATATGTTATTGGCAGATTGTCTTTATCTTCTTTATTATCTATTAAAACATTTTTGAATTCATTCTTTTGATATTCAGTAGTAATTAAATTATCTTCCTGGTCTTTTGTGTAAGAAATATATTTTTGTAATTCTTCAATTATATTATCATCTATATAAGATAAATTAATAAATACACCACTTTTGTTTTCATTTAATTTACATAAATGTTTAGAAAAAATCCGTAATATTTCTACTTGATGATGTTTGTTCATATTTTCAATTGATGATTTCAATAATTCCAATACCTCGTTTTTTTCCATTAATATACATAGTGTCTTCGGTTTATATAGATTTTAATATTATTTTATAGATTTTACTTGAAATATATTTATTGTATTGTAATACAAATTTATATATAGCAAATTTATATATAGCAAATTTATATAAAAATGTCTTGGCTAGCTGAATCACAAGCTAACAATTTAGAACGAACATATATAAATACTTTTTTAGATGTAAGTGGTAATATTATTCATCGAAAAGGGGATTTAACGGTTCTTGATGGAGATGTATCTTTTAATACTGGAAATTTATATGTAGGTGGAAACATAACAGCTAATTATCCTGATAATTCAATTCCTGCTTCAGCTATTATTGGACAAGTTGACGCTTCACCTAGTTTTAATGGTGATGTACAAATGAATGGAAACCTTACTGTAGAAGAAGATTTATTAGTTAAAAATATTGTTATTAATGGAACAGCTACTGCACCTACTATTAATGGAACTGCAGATAGCACTAATAATATTGCTACTACTGCATTTGTACAATCGGTCATCTCTACATTAGATGCAGGTCCAATGGCTACAAATATTGCGAATAATACTACTGCTATTACAAGCGAAGTAACGCGAGCGACTGATGCTGAAACTGCTTTGCAAACAAATATTACTACTAATGCTAATGCCATTACAAGCGAAGTAACGCGAGCTACTAATGCTGAAACTGCTTTGCAAACAAATATTACTACTAATGCTAATGCCATTACAAGCGAAGTAACGCGAGCGACTGATGCTGAAACTGCTTTGCAAACAAATATTACTACTAATGCTAATGCTATTACAAGCGAAGTAACGCGAGCTACTAATGCTGAAACTGCTTTGCAAACAAATATTATTACTAATGCTAATGCTATTACAAGCGAAGTAACGCGAGCTACTAATGCTGAAACTGCTTTGCAAACAAATATTATTACTAATGCTAATGCTATTACAAGCGAAGTAACGCGAGCTACTAATGCTGAAACTGCTTTGCAAACAGATATTGCACTAAAGGCAAATATTGAATCACCTAATTTTACTGGGACACCTACTGCCCCTACTGCCGTTAATACTACAGATAGTACTCAAATTGCGACTACTGCATTTGTACAAAGCTTAATTACTTCTAATAATGCAAATCAAGATGTTGGTACATTATTAAATAGTGTTAATGCAAATACAGCTGATATTGCATTAAAGGCAAATATTGATTCACCCATATTAACCGGAATACCCGAAGCCCCTACTGCTGCTAATACTACTGATACAGACCAAATTGCTACTACCAAATTTGTTCAAGAACGCATTACTACAATAATTGGTGGTGCACCCGCTGCATTAGATACATTAAAAGAAATAACAGACGCGTTAACTGGTGCTGATAGTGCAGCTGGTGCTATTACTACAACTATTACTGATAACAAAACAGCGATTGAAACTGAAGAAACACGTGCTATCGCTGCTGAAACTACTTTACAAAGTAATATTGATAATTTAAATACATCAGTAACAGGTGGTTCTACTTTTGTTAATGCAACTGATTATGCGCATTATTCTAAACCAATACATATTGGTGGTGATACCGAGCCCACTGATGATTCTAAACTAGAAGTAACAGGGGATGTAAAAGTAACAGGGGATGTAAAAGCAACAGGACATGTAAAAGCAACAGGAGATGTAATATTTACTGGTAATTTAAAACAAGATGATGGTGCTGGTAATTTAACAGACTTTCGTGGGGGTGCGTTAAATATAGATGATACCGGAACCGAATATGCACATTATTCTAATGGAATCCATATTGGCGGTTCAACCGAGCCAGCTGATGATTCTAAACTAGAAGTAACAGGGGATGTAAACGTAAGTGGAGATGTAAAAATAACTGGGATGTTTAGACAATGGTAATCCCAATATTATTATATTATTTTTCATCTATTAAATATAATATAATAAAATAGTATATAATGAGTTGGGCGAGTGAAATAGAAGCTAATAATTTAGACCAAACTTATATTACTAACTTTTTAGATGTAAGTGGTAATATTATTAATCGTACAGGGCATTTAACAGTTCTTGACGGAGATGTATCTTTTAATACTGGAAATTTATATGTAGGTGGTGATGTTGATATTATTGGAAACATAACAGGTAATTATCCAGATAATTCTATTCCTGCAGCAGCCATTAATGGACAAGTTGAAGCTACACCCAATTTTAATGGTGATGTTGTAATGAATGGTAATTTAACTGTTGAGGACAAACTTTTATACAGTAATGTCTATTCAACAGTAGATGATTTACCGGATGCTTCCACATATCATGGTATGTTTGCTCATGTACACGCTGATGGTGGTGCGTATTTCAGTCATTCCGGTAGCTGGCACCAATTAGCGAATATTGAATCACCTAATTTTACGGGGACAGTTAAAATGAATGGAATTACCGTTGGTACCGGAAATTCTAGTTCTACAGATAATACTGTTGTTGGGTTTGAATCGGGAAAAGCCCTTAGCACCGGTGTGCGTAATACTTCGGTTGGTACTTCAACTTTAAGTTCAGTAACCGCAGGAAATGATAATACAGCAATTGGTTATGGAGCAGGTAGTGCTTCTATTGGTAATGAAAATACTTTTATGGGTTCATATTCTGGTGTTTACAACGTTGCTGGTTCAAATAATACTTCGATCGGATATTTATCACTTTTATGTAATGTGGCTGGTACAAATAATGTTGCTATTGGTCATAATGCTATATTCGGTGCTCAAAATAACGATTCTACTAATAATACTGCTGTTGGTTCTAGTTCATTAAAAGCACTACAAGTTGGTGGTAATAATAATACTGCTATTGGGTTTAACAGTGGTGCTGCAAATAAAACTGGAGCTAATAATACATATCTTGGTCAAGGTGCAGATGCTAATTCTAATAGTTTCTCTAATTCTACTGCTATTGGTACTGGTTCTATAATAACTAAAACTGACCAAATTGTATTAGGTAAATCAACAAGTCCACCAGAAGTTTATATTCCTGGTAGGGTTGGTGTTGGAAATACCACTCCTGAAACTATAATGCAGATTGGTCCCAATTTAACCGATGATAGTGACTATAATTATAATACAAATGCATTAATAGTTACGAATGATTCAGTTCCTTCATCAGATGTAAATTTAAATGACCCATTACCTATGTTATATTTATCTAGAGCAGGTACTCCAAGTGTAACTCATGCTCCAAGTGTTGCGTTCAAAGTGTCAAGATATGAAGATGTTGGTACAGCTCCAAGAACAAGGTTCGATATTGGATTAGCTCATGCTTCCGGTAATGGTAATCACACTAGCAGTAACAGTGGTAATCATGTGATGACGTTATTAGACAATGGTGAAGTTACTATTCCAGGCGCCCTTGTTGTACAAGGAACAGCTACCGCACCTACTGTGTCTGGTACTGCAGATAGCACAGATAATATTGCTACAACTGCATTTGTACAAGCGGTCGTCGCTACAGTAGATGCAGGTTCAATGGCAACAGATATAGCGAATAAAGCGAATAAAGAAAATGCGGCATTAACTGGAACACCAACTGCACCTACTGCTAATAGTAGTACAGATACCACACAAATTGCTACTACTGCTTTTGTACAAGAACGTATTACTACAATAATTGGTGGTGCACCTGCAGCATTAGATACATTAAAAGAAATAACAGACGCTTTGACCGGCGCTGATAATACAGCTGGTGCTATTACTACAACTATTGCCGATAACAAAACTGCTATTGAAACTGAAAAAACACGCGCAGAAAGTGCAGAAGGTGTCTTGCAAACAAATATTGATAATTTAAATACATCAGTGTCTGGAGGGTCTACTTTTGTTAATGCTACTGATTTTGCACATTATTCTAAACCAGTACATGTTGGTGGTTCTACAGAACCCACTGATGCTTCATTAAAAGTGACTGGAAATATAAAAACATCTGGTGATGTAATATTTGCAGGTAATTTAAAACAAGACGATGGTGCTGGTAATTTAACAGACTTTCAAGGAGGTGCGTTTTCAATAGAAGCAGGCGGATTTGCACATTATTCCGATAATATTCATATTGGTGGTTCCACCGCGCCTTCTGCTGGTTCTAAGTTAGAAGTGACTGGAGATATAAAAATGTCTGGTGTAATTAGACAATGGTAATTCGCAATATAAAAAAATAATTATTCATTCATAAATAATTATTATTATTAGTTTTTTTCAATTACATCTTTTTTTCAATAAGTTTGGCGATAACACAAATATAAGGGTCGTTTAATTCAAATCTCACACCAATTACATTAACAGCTAGTTTGTCATTTTCAACAATATTCGCAAACTTTTTATCAGTAAAATGATGGTCACGTGCAATAAACACCGTAACTGGTATAGTGCCATCATTATTAACAACCTCTGCATGAATACCAGCTTTGGTAATAGTTTTAGTATTACATTCAATTAACATTCCTTCAACCGGATAACAAATCATACATTCAAATACAACATCAAATTCAATATGGTCACTCCTTACATAACCACTAGAATAACTAATAATACGTATAGAACCAGGTTGTATAATTCCTTCAGCAATACATTTTCCATTTACTCTGTAATTAATTTCTTGTTCTAAATTATGTTTAATATTTTTACCAACTTCAGTAATGATTAAATGCACTTTTTGGGATAAAACGGAAGGACTATATACGCCATAAATCTTCTTATTATCGGGTTGTTTATTCATTGCTACTATAATGTGACAAAATATATTTTTATGTTATTTACAAAAATATATTTTCATTTTCAATTTTTTGATTTGAATTTATATTTTGATTAAATCATTTGCTAATGTCTCTTCTGGATCAAAAAACCATACTTGTTCATTTTGTGTTAATGGACATTCATTGTAATATCGCATAATCATTTCTGTAATAACACATAATCCTATTCGCATTATATTTTTGGCATTTATATTTACATCATATTTCATAATACTACCTTTGTCTTGCCGTCTTGGATATGGATTGTTAGCTAAAACTTTATTATTTAAAAATTTAATTATATCTTTTTTCCCACTAACACAACATTTAAAACCTTTATTAATAACCATGTTTTTATTGTTTGCATTTCTTTTAACAATTTCTTTTAATTTAAAAACGATTTCATTATTTTTAAATAAATGCATAAAACCAACAAAAGGTTGTATTTTAGATTTTTCCACATAATGTTTCTTTCTTAATAACTCCGCAAAAGTTCGTACAATAGACAAAGATGCTTTTTTCCACATTCGGGTTTCTTGAATTTGTATGTATACATCTATATGATTGTCGCTACTCAATGCAATTGCTTTTTCGTTATTATGTGTAAGAAGTTTTTCATCAAAATATGTTTTTATAATGTGCTCAATTGGAGAACCTGACGTATATGGTTCAACTTTATACAAATGATGCAATATAACCAGTTTATCATCCAATTGAGTAGAATCCAACCAATGATAAATGGCATATTTTTGTATATTTTCTATTGGAATATTAATATTGTTCTCTAATTCCATATATACATACCCAAGATGCTTATACCAATCACTTTCAGCGGTTTCCATGATAATATTTTTTGCGTGGTTATCTTTTTCTACACTTATTTTTTCTAATTCTGTTTTTAACTTATTCAACAATATCTCATAGGTTTTTTCTAGTTTATCATGTTTCAATGAAGATTTTAATACTACATTGAGAACCTTACCTTCAGGTTTCGTAAAATTGTCCTTTTCTATAGGTAATTCCATAGATAAATCATTCGGTTTATAATTAATTGGAACGGTTCTCTCATATATACTAGATTGTTCATTACTAATCTCTACAGGTTGGAATCCATAATTATCATCCGTATTAATTAAATAACCATTTCTACCATATTTATCTAGTACATAATTATTTTTATTTTCAACAAATCTAGATAATACATAATCTATCTGTTCTATGGGGTATTTTTTCACAATTTGTATGGCATTAATTAGAAGTTCTCTCTTATAGAATATTTGTTCCTTAAATAAATCACGAATACGTTTTGCGATTGAACTGTAATTCATTTTCACATAGTGTTCACCATATGTATTTTGATTAATATCTTCATCATTTATCTTCGTATTTGGAGAACATACAAAATCACAGTTCATATAATCACACAAACTACTACCTTCTTTGTCTCCTATTTTGTAATCTATTTCTTGATTACTTGATAACTGTAATTTTATATCTTGGTTCGCTGCCAGTGCATTTAAATTGTCAATTGTAAATGAGGTTTGGCCATAATTCAATATGCAATCTATTGCTATTTCCTTTAAAATTCTTGTTATTTTTCCTATTTCCATTGCCTTGTTCTCTGCATAACGATAAATATACAAATCAGCAGTTTCATTATCAGTTGTTGATTGTGTAGCATGTAAATATATTTCAACATTTCTTTCTTCAAACGGTAATGCACAGTGACTTAAGTTACGAACTGCTCTACCAATAATTTGTTCTGGACGATTCATATTATACCAAGGTTCTAATATATGCAATTGACGAATATTTTTAAAATCTAATCCTTCTGCTGCTGCTTTTGTTATTAATATTACTTTTACATTTTCACCATTTTTATTATCACTATTTGTTACATACTTAAGGTCGTCTAAATTATTGGGTGAAAACGATTTGTCACCTGTTATCATAACATATTTTGCAGGTTTGAATGATGTTTTGTCTGCCATATCTTGTTGTTTTACGAATGTATTTACATCAATTGGTGCAGTAGGTGCGGTTTCAAATAAAGATTCAGTATATTTGGCAGAACCATATCTAGTAAAACCCATTTCTTCTAATACAAGAGCCATTGGCACAACACCACCATCCAAATATTGTGAATAAATCATAATAATGCCTTTAGAATCCTTTATTATAGTGGATATATTATGCATTTTACCACTATATTTTTTAATATTTTCTTGATTAAATATATTTCCATATTTTTGTTGTATTTCGGGTTTATAATTAAAATTATATCGTAATTCGTGGGGTGATGTTATTTGTTTATAAGATACAATATTAGATAAACCGTTTTTACCTATCATATTGCCAATTATATTATTATTTTCAAAATTGTCATCTGGTTTATATGTATTTTCATCTGCACCACCAGTTTGTTCAAATTCTTTTTCAGCAGGTGATAACTCTTCAGTCGGTTCTTCTTGTGGTGTTTCCATCGGTTCGTCTTGTGGTGTTTCCATCGGTTCGTCTTGTGGTGTTTCCATCGGTTCGTCTTGTGGTGTTTCTATCGGTTCGTCTTGTGGTGTTTCCATCGGTTCGTCTTGTGGTGTTTCCATCGGTTCGTCTTGTGGTGTTTCCATCGGTTCGTCTTGTGGTGTTTCCATCGGTTCGTCTTGTGGTGTTTCCATAGATTTTACATCAAAATCACTGTTTGGGTAAATTATATTTAATGATAATAGAGGTTCTCTAAGATGAGTATATCCAAACGATTCCATATTTTCAAATGTAGGCATATTTCGTTCTTTTCCAACAACATTTACAGTAGAAAACGATTTTGTTAATAAGTTCTTTAATATAAAATCATAAGCATTTTTTTGATAATCGCCAAATACATTCATATATAAAGGAATTTTACTAGGTTTGCTTTCTATAGGTTTATTATTCATTTGCATAGACGGATATGAATCATATTGTATCATTTTTCCTGGTGCAAAATCATTAGGATAAATACGATATGGGAATGTGTATGGATTTTCTCCACGTACATAAGAAATATACCCTGTTAATTTACGGCGTAGTAATTCTTCACCGCCTTCTATTTTTTTACCATCTTCACTTGTGTTTGCTTGTATAAAATTGCCTTCTTTATCAAATACATGACTTTCTTGAATCATACTTCTTTTATCAACCATATTTAATAAATTGGTAATCCATATAATTTCACGATGATTATTAAACATGGGTGTAGCAGATAATAATAATAATCGCATATTTTCTGCGTATTTACATACGTGCATTAATAATGTAGCAGTTTTTTTGGATTCTTTGTTATCTTGCATAATACGTATATTATGAACTTCATCAATAATAACCAATCTATTATTAAATATTTCTTGAATTTTTGTAACTTCTTGTTGTTTTTGTTGTTTATTATTTAAACCCGTAGATTGGTCTATGTATATTTTACGCTTAATAAAATTGGCGAGTTCACCATAACCCATAAATACATAATATTGATTTATTAATGCATTTATTTGAGAAACAACCTTTTCTTTTGGAATATTTTGTAGTTGAGTAGGATTTATTTCTTGTAATAATGTATTTCCAATACATGTATTTAAATTCCAAATACCTCCTTCTAATAGTAATTTACTTTCATCGAATAATTGTAAACGAAAATTATTTTGTACATTAGGTGAGGCAATTATCATAATTCGTTGTGTAATACCGGTTTGTTTCATATAATTACGCATTTCTTCTGCAACGCCGATAGAACTACATGTTTTACCGGTACCTAACCCGTGATATAATAACAAACTATTGTATGGTGTTTGGAAAGAAAGAAAATTTTTAACAAATACTTGATGTGGTAATAATTCAAATTCCGCATTACACATTTTACTAGCCTGTTCTTTAATATTGTAAATAGTTCCATCATATTGTGTATCATTAAACTCTTTTCTTTTAGCAATTTTACTATTAAAATTAGGGTCATCTAATTCTGGATATAAAAAATCATAAGTATCTTCTAATTTAATATTATCTCTTTCTAATAATTCTTTTTCTTGTAACATTTTATTATATTTTTTTGAATCAATATCATTACCAATAATACCGACTTTATCCTGTATATTTTCTTCATTTGTTGTCATTTTTAAATCCATATCGGGTAATTCATAATTATCAATAATATCTTCTTCCTCTGTATCTTCCTTATTAACAGATTCAGCTTTGTCATCATCTACACTAGAATCTGGTTCTGTATTACCAGATTTATTATTATCTTCATTTACAGGCGATTTATCCTTAACAGGACTGACTGATAATTGAGGAATAGATTGTAATTTATTATCAGTATCAGTCTCACTATTACTAATATTTTCTTGCATACTTTCCAAATAAATAATTTGAATAATCATCTCATCATTTAATGTTCCATAATATGTACTTTTAGTATTTTTCGTTACAGTTTTCTTTAAATCTGTAATCATTTCTTTTAATTTTATGCCATTAATTTTTTTACCATCAATGCGCCCATTTTTTAATGTACTTATGCGTTCAAAATTCGTATTTAAAAATTCAATATCATATGTTTTACCTCTATTACCATCAACGAATAATGATAATGTTTGTCTATTTAATTCCAATTCCAATGATTTTAATTTATAACATATTTTGTCAGTATTGCATCTGTATCCATTTGGACATCTCCTATCATTACATGTAGTTATATTACTTTGCTCAACAGGTATATTAGTATTTTGCTCGTTATTATTGTTAAATGGATTTAAACTAGAAATACTATCAGTAATAGACTTAATAATTGTGGTAGGCTCTTTTATATTTAATTTACGTCGTGTTTTATTTGCCGGACTAGTTTCCCTATTTTTATGTGTTTTCTTTGACATGTTATTAAAATATATGTATATAATTTACATATATTTCATTTATCTATTTTGTAAACCAAATTATATATAAGATAGTGGATACTGAACCAATGTTTTATTTATATTTGTTATTAGTCTCTTTTTTTCTAAATTATAAGGACGCATAGCTGAAATAGATTTATCGTATGTTTTCCACTCCATCTTACTAACTTCAGATACTTCAAAATTATTCATATTCATACTATATTCATATGGAATATAAGCTATGTAATACTTATGTTTATAAGATTTATAATTAGATCCTGTAAATAATTCTTCAAATGGATAAATATTACGAATATTATATAAATATTTACTATCAAAACCGGTTTCTTCGCAAAATTCACGCATTGCACAATCAAAATCTTTTTCTTGGAAATTACGTCTACCCTTTGGAAATCCCCATTCTGGTTCTTCCCATTTCATATATTTATTACTATCCTCTATTAACGTAGCTAAAGAATATGTTTTATTTTTTATAGTAATACCAATTTTTAATTGTTCAAATTTATCTCTAGAGCCATTTTCTTCATGTTTGTATTGATTACTTATATTATTGTCGCCCCAAATATGTTTCCATAAATCTGTAAATGTCATTGTTAATAAATAATCCTTTTCTGTATTTGTCATTTGTTTTAACATATTTATAATATATTCCTTATTATAAAGAGTATATTTACCTCGCATAAAATCAATAAAACCAAATGTATCTTTTCTTCTTATCGTTAGATATTGTATTTCATTATTCAATATACGAAAAGCTATGATTCCTATACTTGTTATAGGCATCTTACACAGGTGGTATACATGTCCTGATTTTCCACAATTATTACAATAATTATCATTCATTATATTAAATACGATAAATCCTAGATTAATATAATAAGGTGTCTTTATATAAATATCTAAGCTATGTTTTTTGAACCTACTGTTTGGGGACCACATTATTGGTTTTTTTTACATACGGTTGCCGAATCATATCCAGAATATCCAAATGAAATAATAAAAAGAAAATACTATGACTTAATACAAAATATGCCACTATTTATACCAATTCATGAAATTGGTGACAAATTTAGCAATATTTTAGATAAATATCCTGTTACACCCTATCTAACATCTAAACAATCATTTGTTCGTTGGATGCATTTTATACATAATAAAATAAATGTATCACTTGAAAAACAAGAACTATCTATGCCAGAAGCTCTTGCACAATATCGGTCAGCATATAAACCAAAACCCGTATTTTTAATTGAACAAATAAATACCCGAAAACACTATATTTTTGCTGCTTTTATCTGTATTTTATTATACTTAATTTATTTATATTATGAATAATATTAACAAAATATTCTCTATATAATATAAAATGCGGTTAGAACTTTATATTATACTTATTGCTGGTTTTATTATTGCTAACATTTATACGGATGGTAAATACACCAAAATGTTAATGTCTAGTAAAAAATATTATCAAATGGCTGGTGTTGCATTTGGTGCATTAATGCTATATATTCTATTTAAACGTAATCCATTACGTGCTCAACAAATTGTTAATGCATCTAATGAGTATATTAAATATTTACCTATTGATAAAAATACTTCTAATATGATTTCACCGATTCTTGATTTCACAAGTAAACAACATTTTACAAATCAACAAATGAATAGCATGGATGGTGGTAGTTATAATAATCCTATTATTGCTATGCCGAATAATCCAGTTCAACAAAACAGTGAAAATAGAATTATGAATTCAGGGATTATGAATTCAGGTAAAAAAGCGACAAAACGTTCTGTTAGTGAAACTAAAAAGAAATTTGTAGCATCACGTCAAGATTGGAAATGCGGGGATTGTCAAAGTCAATTGACTGCATGGTTTGAAGTTGACCATAAAATTCGGTTAGAATATGGCGGAAGCAATCATGTTGATAATTTAGTTGCATTGTGTAGAGAATGTCACGGTAAAAAAACGACTATGGAAAATTTATAAATATAATATATATATGATTCAACTTATATTATATTTTTTAATAGGTTCATTAGCTGGTATATCAATGGGAACAGTTGGAGTGGGTGCTGGGGTAATATCTATACCATTATTAACATATTGTGGTATGTCTATTAATAATGCGGTTGGTGCTGGATTATTTATGCAATTATTACCTCAAAGTTTACCGGGATTTTATTTATATCATAAAAAAGGTTATATTGATTATTTATCTTCATGTGTAGTTGTACTTGGTTCATTAGTCGGTATATTATGTGGTGCTTATTTGATAACAAATGATTACATTAGTGAAAAAATGTTATATAAATTATTAACTATATTATTAATTATTATATCAATATATTACACGAAAAAATCTTTTTTTGATTAATTTCTATTGACTTTGTATATAATTTAATCTACCATCATTTTATATACATGGAAATTAATCAAGCAATAGAAATTATTAATAAAAATAAAAGTTATATTGCATCATTTATATCATTATTGATTGCTGCTATATATACGAATGATTCTATACAAAAAACTAATACAGAGAACGAGCCGAATGATAATAATACTTTAATTATTATTATATCGTCTTTAGTAGGAATTGGCTTCTTTTTAAATCAATATTTTCAAAATCAGTTCTCTTATTTAGTTCCCGTTTTTTCTATTATAGCTATCATCTCAATCATTATATACATTCTTGTTACTATTACATCTAGCACTGCATCTATTGTATATTATATATTTGGATTTGTTGCTTTTCTTGCTATTATATTTGGATTAGCTTTGTTCTTTTACATATTTAGTAATTATTTAAAATCAAAGACTGGTTGGACTGGGTTTTTCATCTATTTATTATTTTATATTCCTTGTCTTGCTATTGCATTTGTTAAATATATTATTAATGAATTTAAAATAACCTCTAATCCAGCTTTAATATTATTCTTTATTGAATTAGTATTACTACTTACCTATATTGTTCTTCCCAAAATAATTATGCATATTTCCAGTAAAGAAGGGATTCCTATTTTAGAAGGTAGTGTTTTTTTAAACAAACAAAATACATATGCTATTGATACTACTATGCCTGACCAAGATGATTTACAAATAGCTGGTAATGTGAATAATACACAAATACGGAATTATTCTTTGTCTATGTGGACATATTTAAATGCACATAGTAAAAATAAAATGCCATATAACACAGAAACTTATATTTTTGATTATGGTGACCGAAAACCCAGAATTACCTATTATAACAGCGATGAACAAAACGGGGAACGAGACATTTATCGCATATATTTTACAAATAATACTGCATTAAATGAGGATACAGATGATAGTGGTAATCCTATTGCAAATAATGATTTTAAACCATATTATGAATTAAAACTACCCGCTCAACGTTGGAATAATTTAGTATTTAATTATAGTTCTACACATGCTGACTTATTTGTGAATGGTAATTTAGAAAGAACATTTAAATTAAATCAAAAATTACCAGAGTATAGTTCAAGTGACGTATTTACAACTGGCAGTAACAATGGATTAGATGGTGCTATTAGCAATATTAGATATTATCCAAAACCAATAAGCAAACATAGAATTACAAGTATGTATAATATTTTTATGAAAAAAACACCTCCTACAATTAATTTATAACGATTTAATATATACAATAATATAAAATGAATATTGTAGCTATTATTTTAGCCATAGTTGTAATACTACTTTTTTACATATTATATAAATTCTTTTTATTGAAATCTGTTGAATTAACCAAAACCGCTAGTTTAAATGCAACAAATCCACCTATTAAAATTGAAAATAGTCCTACTAGTCTCAGATACGCATATGGTATATGGATTTATGTACATTCATGGGACTCGAATGTAGATAAAACTATTTATATGAGAGAAAATAATATTCAACTATATTTTGACAAAAATTCACCAATATTAAAATGTGATATTACATTGACTGATAGTGATAATGATAGTCCTAAAACTTTAGAAATTACTGATAATTTCCCAATACAAAAATGGACTCACATAATTATTAGTGCAGATAATCAGTATATTGATAGTTATATTGATGGTAAACTAGTCAAATCTGGTAGAATGTATACAGCCGAACCTGCATCTACACCAAAAACACCTGGCGATGAAGATATGAATCTTGGTGGAGGAACAACATTTGATGCATATATTTCCAAATTTCAGCATTGGGATAAACCAGTTGACCCACAAACTGTATGGGATACATACAATGAAGGTAATGGTCAAGGTAACATGAAGAATTTTGTTAGTTCTTATGGAATTGACTTATCTATACTCAAAGATAATGTTGAACAATCAAAATATAAAATTTTTTAATTAATGGGGTATTTCGGAGAAAATCGTTTTATACATGTATTATATAACGATTATGAATACACAACCTGCAGTTCCTTCCTCTACTAGTATAGAAGTTCCAGAAAGTCTACAAAATATAGGTGATAATATAGGTCAATCATTTAATAATATTTCTCAATCTGTTAATTCTAGTTTAGATGGATTTTCCCAACAAGCTGAAGCCGGAGTTGAGGCATCTTCGGGATTTTTAGATTCAAATTCTATTATCGCCAAATTTGCTTTTCTTATTTTAGTGATTATTGTATTTTTATTCCTACTAAATTTAGGAATTTTAGCTATTCAATATTTTATGGGTTCTTCTGACAGCCCTTATCTAATTGATGGTATGATTGGTGGTAATGAACCACAAACAATTACACAAGACCCAAAAAACAATAAATCCATACTAATTAAAAGATCTAATAACCAACAAAGTGGTATTGAATTTACATGGTCAAACTGGATACGCATAGATGAATTAAAGAGCGGAACTGATATTAATAAATATCAACATATTTTTCATAAAGGTGAGAAAGATAATTTTAATGAGGATGGTATTGCCAAAGTAAATAATGCACCAGGTTTGTATGTTAAACAAATTAGTCCTCAAGATAAAGCTAATTTTGCATCTTTAAAAATAATTATGTCAACAACAGAAAGTGGTAATGATAATTTTATTGAAGTTGATGATATTCCATTAAAACAATGGGTAAATGTTATTATTCGTTTACAAAATACTACTTTAGATATATATATTAATGGTACTGTATCTGGTAGATATAATTTAAGTGATGTTCCTTTCCAAAATTTTTACGATGTTCATGTTTGTCAAAACAATGGATTTACTGGAAAATTATCAAACTTAAGATATTATGATAGTGCTTTAAATATTTTTCAAATAACAAAAATTGTTAATAATGGACCTAATTTAACAGCATTAGAAGATTCACAGAAATTACAAAATAATTATAATTACTTATCTACTTCTTGGTACACATCTAAACTCTAATTTATTCTATATATATATCTTAAATGAGTATAGACGAGCTCTGTGAACAATATAAATTAAACCGATTAAACAATATCCCACCTGTTAGATATGAACCTATTAATCCATATCTTAATTCTAATTTAACAAAATTTCAACTAGATATGCGAAGAAAAACTGAAATTTTAAAATATAAGAAAAGTTCATCGCAAGGTTCACAATTAACTAAGAAACAAACAGAATCGCAAACATCTAAACGTACTTTTAATCCTGCAAGAAGTGTATGTCCAGATGATTATCTAATTCCGGTTTTATCTACTGCTGCAGGAATTCCGGGTCCACCTATGTATTTAGTAGAAGACAGAAATATACCATTATATAATTTTGTAAAAAATACAAATGCTTATGCTGAACAGGCTCCAGAAGATGACACACAATGGGTATTTACTACAAATCCTAATTATTATTGTCAACCAGATTTTATACTTACTAAAATTGCAGCATTAAATATTAAAAATAAAATTGAATTCCCTATAATGTCATTTAATTATGTAACACCTATAATATTTAGATTACATGGTAATAATATGACTAGTGCTCATGATAATATTACCGCTAATGCTTCTATTGATATTAGTAAAATTTCATTTGAGGTTTATTATAATAATAGTCTTATTGCAAATAACAATCTTATTGATATTAAATTTAATACACTATATTCTACCAATTCTATTGAAACTAAAATACAAAAAACGAATAATACAGATACAGATACAGATACTTATAATTATTTTTGTGAGATGTATGTCGGTACATTAAATATAAATAATATTCTGTTAACTACTGCACCTGGTTTTAATTATGATTTTAAAATTAGATATAATGTAGATATTATTGCTTCAAGTGAAGATACCAATAAAAAAACTTTTGTTGAAGAAAATTCTGTATTTTCTATGTATGTAAATATTGATGATGATTATACGATACAACCACCGGTAAATTGTGAAATTACTTCCAGTTTATCATCACCACCTGATAAAATAATTACATTTATTGGAAATGGAAATTAATCAATTTCTATAAATTCATCATAATTATCGCGACATAATGGACATTTGTCACATTTACGAACACACGTATCACATATCATATGTGCACAATTCGGAACAATTAAAGCATCTGGTTCAATTGTTTCATAGCACACTGGGCACGGTTGAAATTCATTTAGTTTTGTATACATTTCTCTCCATACTTTTTGTGTACGCTGGTAATTAATAGTATTTCGTTCCATTTTTTTTTCATTTTCTTTTTTTAGTTTATATAATTTCTTTTGAACTATGCTAAACTTTTGGGTTAAATTCTCCATATTATCTTCATATTCATCTACTATTTCTGTTAATCTATCTATTTCTTTATTTTTTTCTTCTAGTTCAGTTAATGGGCGTGGAAATGGGGTATGTGATTTATGATAAATCACTCTTAGTTTTAAAATTTCATTATCCATTGATTTATCTTTGCATTCGCATAGATTGGAAATATATATATGTGAATTAAGCCGGTTATTAATATATAAACGAAATTGTTTAAAATACTTATCAAACGATTTTATAAATTGATGTACGGTTGGAACATCTTGAACCCCATATATTGGTTGTGAATCTTCCCATATATCATTCGTTTCATCATTAACCGTATAAATATCTTGATAACCTAATACTATTTTATTAGGAATTTTTAGTTCGTAATCTTGCGCATAACAATTTTTATTTACAGTTTTACTTGTCAAATCATATTTTGTAATTATACATCTTTTATTATTAATACCATCTGTTACTTCAAAATCAGCCAAAAATGTTGCTAATGCATTATTAAATAATTCTTCACGTCTTTGTTTAGGCATTGTTAATTATATTTTATAATTGATTTTTCTAATATGTTAAATCAATTTTTTATTAATTTGTTTACATAGTATATAATGCCTCGCTGTCCTCCTGGTTCAAAACGTTGTCCACCAAAAACTGGTAAATGTTATAAAACAAAATCTACAAAGAATAAGACTGTAAAACGTAATCGTTCAACTAAAAAAACTTCTGGTAAAAAATTAACATGGATTCAACATCTTAAAATGTGTTCCAAAAAATTCAACATTAAATACGGGGAAGCTATGACTGACTCTAGATGTTTAAATTTATACCGTCATGGTCATGAATAAATTTATTAATATATTTTTGTAAATACCGTTCTCTATATTTACAAATATTTTCTATATTTGATGGATATGTTTTGACATCAAATGTATATTCATCTATACGATTAATTACACAATAATAGATATATTCATAATAATTCATAAATTTCTCTATTTTACTGTATTCATTTTCCCAGTTGATATTTTTATTATGATAAAATACACTATCTAAAATTGTTGATGGTTGGTATAAATGAATTTTCGGGTTATATGTATCATTTATATCCGTATAATTTATAAATATTTTATATAATACTTTCATTCTATTAACAATTTCCATATACGTTTTTTTTATTTTATTATCAATTTCTATATTTCTTGCGATTTTTGATATTTGAATATTTAACCATTGTAAGTCGGATAAAAATGTACGATTTATTTCAATATTTGTATTTCCATATTTTAATTTATGTAACATAGATTTTTCATAATTATACTTTTGCTTTGTTGTTTTTATTTTTGATACTTCTTCTCGTATACGATTTAATGACCAGTTATCTATGTCTTTATATTCCATTAATATATTATGTACTTCATTATTCTGGATTTCATAATTTTCTAATGTCATTTCAAATTCATTTATGATTTGATTTTTTGTATTATTATTCATATTTTCTTCTATATAACAACCACCGCGTACATTATTTATTCCATAATAATGCATAAATTTTTTTACATAAAAGTCTATTTCACTATTTTGATGTATTGGTGTGGATTCTAATATATCTATGGGTTTATATTTTTTCAAGTAGTTATATTGTAATTCACATTCTAATATAATTTTTGATTTTTCATTTTTATATATATTTGAACAGTGTAATAAATATTTATCACTTTCCAATTTGATTACATATAAAAACATTTTTTTATATGTAGTATAAATTAATCATTTTATATTATTTTTTACTTACATTACATGAGTATGTGAAATTATTGTACATGAGTATGTGAAATTATTGTACATGAGTATGTGAAATTATTGTACGGGTTGGATTTATACACATTTTTTGGGATGGAAATACTTGTCCAGACATACATTTACTGTTATCATTTACTTCTATACAACCACGTTTTCCTTCATATTCACCAACTAAACACCAATTTGTTTTTCCAGAACTTATTGGTTTTTGAATTGGGTCCACACTATTATCTGGTTTTGGGATATTTTCTTTGGGACTAGCATTATTTATTGTTTTATCTATATTATTTGAGGTGATATTGGAATTATTGGAATTATTAGAATTATTAGAATTATTAGAATTATTTACATTATCCATTTGGGTAATTGCATTCTTGTGTACATTATCACGACTTAAATCTTTTAATAAATCTGCTGCAGATTGGATTGTATTACCAGCCAAGTCTATTCCTGATTTACTTATATCAGTAACTACATCAGTTGATTTATCTAATACAGTTCCTGCTGTATAACCAAATATAGATAATATTTGTACAAATAATGGTCCAAATATATTACTGATTACTTCAACTAAATCCCCCATTGATGCTAATATATTTATTCCTAAAAATGATAAAATTAATAGACTGGTTAATACAACTATTATTAAATTTTTACCACTAAACATACCCGAACCTTTTGGTGAGGAAGATACAACACCTGTAGTATTTACTATAGTAGGCGTTATTGGTTTTTGACTAGTTTCAAATGATTGATTCATGTTTTATATATAATAACTATTTATTTTTATAGCAATGGGAATAAATATAATAAAAAAAGAATTTAGACATTCGTTTAGTAATAGTTTATAATTTGTATTCTTATTATAATGAAAATTATAGGAATGCTTGAAACGTTTTTCTTACTTAGTTTAGCAATTACCTTTTTATTAGTTGTTTTTTTGGTATATCATTTTAAAAATAGAATTTCAACATTAGAACATAAATGTGACACTATGTTTGAAATTATAAATGGTATTGCAAGTGAATTGGGACATGTGCGGAATATACTACAAATTAATAATACCAATCTACCAGTGATGCCAGAAATAAACAATAATCAACACCGAATTTCGGTTTCTTTGAGTGATGATGGACATGACTTAACTGATTCTGAAAGTGAATATGAAACTGACAGTGATGATGATGATGATGATGATGATCATGATAAGGCTGACGGTGATAATGACGGTGATAATAATGATGATAATAATGATGATGATGATGATGATGATGATGATGATGATGATGATGATGATGATGATGATGATGATGATGATGACATTGATGATAAGGCTGACTGTCATGATGAAGCAGTTGGTGATGATGAAGTCGGGGGTGAGAAAACCGGTGGTAACATTAAATTAATTTCGGTAGAACTTAACGGTGATATTGATAACCCAATTGAATCAAATGAAGATGATACTATTATTGATGCTGATAATGAACCTGTCACAGAATTTGAACAATCTGAAGCCCAACAAATTATTGTTGAAAAAATAATAGATGAAAATAATCATTTAGATGAATCTTCTATTACTAGTTCACATAGTAATACTAAAAAAAGTGTATATAAGAAAATGACATTATCTGTATTAAAATCATTAGTCATTGAAAAGGGTCTTATGAGTGACCCAAGTAAATTAAAAAAATTTGAATTAATTGAACTTATTGAATCTTCCGATATTTAGATTATTTCATATAAAAAATAAAATATATATAATATATAATTATAAGTGTATATTATAATGCAATCTACCAAACAAGAATTTATACGATCTGCATATCCGGTTATTAAAGAAACTGTACCATTATCTTCACGTGGATATAATACTAACAATAAATATCCAGAAGTACCTCCATTAATGAGTGATGGACGCGCCATTACTGCTGCATGGCAACATGATGCTGTTACCAATGCTAAACTGATTGAAGATAATGATATTAAATCAAATTGGGCATATCGCAAATATCTCACACAAAATGCGAATCAAGTTATGCAAGACAATTTTAGAGAATCTTCCAATGATACTGGCTATAATTCGCGCTTTGCCAATGCACCCAATATCCAATCTAACCAAGTTATGTCTTTTTCATCACCTTTAGTATATTCTTCTGTAGAAGATAATACAAAGGCTCTTGGACATACTACCAGTGATTTAAAAACTGATTATTTATCTAGAGAAATTTTACAATCACGTACCATTTCACCTGCAATTACACAAGATGCGTTAATTAGAACTCTTGGATTTGACAAAAAACCGGAGAAAAAAGAATAAATACTTTATATCATATGAAATATAAAATAAAAACGTTTATATTTCATAATGAAAGTTATTAGTTTTGATATTGGAATAAAAAATATGGCTTACTGTGTTTTATCTAACACAGACAACCCGGAAAAACCTATTATCATTCATGATTGGAATGTATTGAATATGATTCCAGCTGAAAATATTATTCAACATTCATGTACATGTATGATTCCAGGTAAAACTAAAAAAATACAACCCAAACCTTGTGGAAAAAAGGCAAAATTTATAAAGAATGCAGATTTTTTCTGCGATAGACATGCAAAAAGTAATAAACAATGGATTATACCAACCAAAAAACATAATTTATCTTATATCAAAAAACTAAAAGTAGATGAATTAACATCTCTATGTAATTCTCACATGTTGCTTTTAACACCAGAAACTAAAAATATTAAAAAAAATAGATTAATCGAACTACTTACTGAATTCTATACCAAAATTTGCCTTCAACCTATTATATCTAAAAAAACAAAAAATGCCAATGAAATTGACCTAATTAATATTGGAAAAACTATGAAACATATGATGAATCTATTACCAGATATTGATACTATCACGCATGTTGTTATTGAAAACCAAATTTCACCTATTGCAAACCGAATGAAAACAATTCAAGGTATGTTAGCACAATTCTTTATTATGAAAAATGATGATATACATATTGAATTCGTGTCTTCCTCTCATAAACTCAAACAGTTTAAAGATATTGATGCAAACATTATACAAAATACCATTATATCTACTGATAAAAATACTACAAAAACCAATCCTAATTATAAGGCACATAAAAATGATGGAATTCAATACTCTAAACTAATTATTGAAAACAATACATATCTTAATCACTGGCGAGATTCATTAAATACCAAGAAAAAAGACGATTTAGCTGATTCTTTTTTACAAGGTATTTGGTATTTAAAACATAAAAATATTATATTGTACGCGGATGATTTAAAAATAAAACATGTATTAATAACATAATAATGGAAAGTATCGACCTTAATTTAGATAATCTTGACCCTGTTTCTATAGATTTGAATAATAATTCATCTAGTTCTGCACCTTCTGTTAATTTTGGTTCTGGTATTGAACTTCTCATGAATGATAAAAAAAGAAGCTCATCTAGTGATAATATTAAACTTGATTTAGGCGATTTAGATACATTAGAACGAGAAATGAATGATTTATCTAGTACTGCTACTGCCTCTGCAAAAGAACAAAGTAGTGGAGAAAGTAAAACTTTATCTAATATGGCTTCTAATTTATTTGGTATGGGGGGATTTACTGAACCCGCTATTGAAATTAATAATCATGATAATAATATAAATGATGCCAATCTAGGTCAAGCTACCAGAGATAGTGCTGGAAATACTAATACTTGGGATGGATATTCTAAAATGAATGATATTCCTACTGCATCTTCCGGCTCAAAATTAAATGACCGTGAAAAAAGACGCAAAAAGAGAATGATGTTGAAAAAAATGGAAGAATGGTATTCAAAAGGACAACTTCACAACAGCTCTAACTTTTCTATGGATTCCCCCTATGATGAGATTGAAGATGAATACGAAACTGTTATGGAAGATAAACGCAGAAAAGATGCTATCAAGTTACAGGGATGGTGGTTCATGACTTTTATTAATTCTATTGAATATGGTAATGCTGCATTTAATCCATTTGACCTTAATCTTGATGGATGGGGCGAACAGGTCAGTGAAGATATTGATAGTTATGAAGAAATATTCAGTGAATTACATGATAAGTATAAAGGTGGTAAAATGGCACCTGAATTGTCTTTATTATTACGAGTTGGATTCAGTGCTGCTGTATTGAACTTTTCTAATAAAGCTCTTTCATCCGCTGCACCTGCGTTTAATGATGTTATCAAGCAAAGTCCGGAACTTATGAAAATGTTTACAAATGCTACTGTTAGTAGTATGAGTCAACAGTCACCTAGTTTTGAATTCGCTAGTAATTTAATGCAAGACCATAATAATAAACCTAGAGGACCACCACCACCTTCACCTGTTAAAACACAAGAACAAGCACCACCACAACGACCCGGTATGACTTTTACAGATACACCCAGCAATAGACCGGATATTAATGCTAGTAGAGGTACCATGTTCAGAGAACAGGGGGTTGACGTTAATAATCAGTTCCAAAGTGTTAACGAACCATCACAAAGAATGGAAACACCTGCACAAAGACCGGAAATGAAAGGACCACAGAACAGTGATATTGATAATATCCTTTCCGGTTTAAAAACACGCAGTGTTGATATACATCAAAAATCACCTGGTCCTACCAATCAAGGTGATGATTCTATGATTTCTATTAGTTCATTAAATGAAATGCAAAATGGGAATCTACCTAAACGCTCTCGCAGAAAAAATAAATCTGATAAAAATACCATCTCTCTAGACATCTAATCCCTTTAATTATAACAAAATTCTATAAAAAAATATTGTAAATATCTTACAATATTTTTACCACTTTTTTACTTTATTTTGTATTGTGAAAATATAATTCATATAATCTAGTTACGGTTAATTTTAAATTATCCATTTTTACACGGGTCGACAAGGATGGAGGCTCTAACTCTCTATTGTTTACATTTTTTCTAAAAATATTTTCACCACCCTGCACCTTTACAATGCATAATTTATGCATGTTATAAAGATACTTATTGTTATTGTTATACATATTGTTATTTTTGCTTTTTAATATTATATGTAAAACATTATCAATTTTTTACATATTATATATGATTGAGAACCCATATAAAAATATTTTTTATTATTTATTATTATGGAATTTTTACATTTATATTTGTTTTTATCAGTTATTTATTTATTTGGATTTGGGGGTATTATATATGCATGTCATTATCCAGAAACTTTTTATCCATACTTTTTTGGATTACTTTCTAATTTTTATAATACATATATTAATAAACATGTTGTTTCTTATGGATTCACGTTCTTTACCAACTATTGTGCTATCAAAAATAAATTTAATAAATATAACAAAATAGTTTATTATTCACACCCATATATTACATATACCATTGATATTTGTGAATATTCATATCACTTCTTATATGCTGAATTCTATGGAAACAATATTTTACCTTTTCACAAATTATGGATCACTCAAAATCAACTATATGTTTGTGAATTCTCCAACCCATCATATAAATGGCAAAATATTGAAGATTACCAGTTTATCAATTATAGCGATTCACAAACTATTACTTACGCATCTTTTATAAAATCATTTAATCTTGCTTCTTATTTACTCAGTACTAACGATTTTAATCCTCTATATAATGACAACCTTTTATTTGGAAAATATTTTGATACTTATGTTTCACGTGTACAATATAACAATATCATTCAACTCAAAAATAAAGACGAATTTGCTATTCCTTCCAACGTCTCATTTTTGTCTATTGAATTACAATTTCCTTACGCTAAAATTAATATGGAACTTGACAAATCCTTTCTTTTTATTAATAATGAACTTTTTTCTAAAACATTTTTAAAAAGATACCTTGATTATAATAACATTGCTGTTCCTTTCACTAATGACTACACTGTTAATATCATGGATTCTAATATTAATATGATTACTATTAAACCCGATGAATATATGCGACTTAACAAACTGGATTATTCTATTGTACAAAATAATAATCAAATTATACCAACAAACTAACAAAAGGGCTTAAAGATTTTTCAAATTATTATATAAGGGCGTAATCACTATGGATGCAGTGAGTATTTCTACCCAATTACATACTTTAAATGATAAATGGAATATATATTACCATTTACCAGATAACAAAAACTGGGATTTATCCAGTTATAAAGTATTAATGAACGAAATTGATTGTGCCGAAGCGGTTATTGCTTTAAATACTAAACTACACGACCATGTTGTTCGTAATTGTATGCTTTTTGTTATGAGGGAAGGGATTACACCCATGTGGGAAGACCCCAAAAATAGAAATGGGGGGTGCTTTTCTTACAAAGTTAGTAATAAACATGTTCCGGAAGTTTGGAAAAATCTTTTTTATTGTTTATGCGGAGAATCTCTTTGTGTTAAACCAGAACATAGTAAATTTGTTAATGGTATCACCATTTCGCCTAAAAAGAATTTTTGTATTATCAAAATTTGGTTAACCAATATTGCTATTCAAGACCCCAATTCTATCGTTTCTATTCCCAATCTTCTTAAACAAGGGTGTTTGTTCAAGAAACATGAACCTGAATTTTAATCATTTACCATGATATTACCCAATGGGACTGTAAACTTTGTATCGTCTAAATAAAAAAATATATATGCTATATACAGTATTAAATTGTTCCACAATTTTATTGACACATTTCTTGCTACTTCTACGCTTTTCATAAATATATAAATTTATTATATATTTATTTCATCTATTTATTTACTTCTTGGACTTCTTTGATCTCTTTGATCTCTTGGACTTTCTTGACTTCTTTGTCTTTCTATTTCCCTTCTTTCCTTTCTTTGTACGACGACCCTTACGAGACTTCGCTTTTCCACCTGCTGTTGTTTCTTTTGGTACAATTTCTTTTAATGCGGGGTCGTTCAAGATGTCTCTAACCCGTAATGCATCTTCATGTATTTTTGCGGCATAATCTGCTTCAGGCTCTGTCACTGGCGCTGTTGCATTTGCTCCTGGTGCTTTTGCTTTTGCTGCTTCTTCATCTGTTGCTGGTTCTACTAGTGTTGCTGCTGCTGCGGCATCTGCTGCTTCTTCATCTGTTGCTGCTTTTGCTTTTGCTGCTTCTTCATCTGTTGCTGGTTCTACTAGTGTTGCTGCTGCTGCGGCATCTGCTGCTTCTTCATCTGTTGCTGGTTCTACTAGTGTTGCTGCTGCTGCGGCATCTGCTGCATCACCTTCACCACCACCAATATGTTGTTGTAAAGCTTCCAATTGTTGTGCGAGTCCTCCACTTTGTTTACCACCATTCATAGAAAATGTACCAACAATTGAATTCATATCGTAAGATTAGATATATATATAATAATAATATTAAAAAGGCTAAATAATATCATTATTAATTCCCGATTACCTGATTCGAACAGGTGACCCTTCGATATCCTTAAAATACATATTTGTATTAACCACTACAGTCAAATGCTCTACCAACTGAGCTAAATCGGGGGGTGTGTATATTTGCTACACAATATATGTGTTGTGTTTTTTTTATATCCATTATTTTTTAAATAATAATGTTCCATTCACAAGGATTATTGCTGGTTATATCTACACAATGCATTTTGCAATAAATGGTGGTTTCGTCAGTCTTTTTGGTATTTATTTGATTCTGTTCAATGTCGCTATATTCAATACTAGTGTGGGGTACTGAAGAAAAATCACATTTATATTTTTGACAAATTTCAGCATATTTTTGCCATAATTTACTTTCACCCTCGTAGCCCCATGCTACTAAATTATTATCATCATGTGCATAAAATCCCGGTGAAAAAATAACAGGGTCACCATTAATATCTATTGTTGCTTTATCACCACAAACACTTTTTACTTCATCGTACAATTTGACTGCATCTAAACGTTCCATGAAACAAGCAATCGTGAAATGTCCGGCATGTTTGGTTTCAAAAATATCTTCGTCATAAACCAACCATATTCCATATTTGTATCCCATTATATACTTATTTCTTATAAGTTTTTCTTTTATGTTTTGTTTTCCGTTTTTTGTTTCTACTTTTGTTATTCCTACTGATGTTGGTTCTACCATGTTTATTTTTACGTTTTTTACCGCCGTAGCATGGTGCAAACATATCTGTTATTTCATCTAAATTCACATTATATACGGATATATATGGTATAATATATCTATAATACAAATCCAATCTTTTATTGATAACGTTTACAGATGGGTCTTGATTTATTTTATCAAAATTATTGTAATAATAAGTAGCATTCGTTAATAGTTCCATAATCTTTTCATGTTTATCTAATAAAAAATCTAAGTGTTTTATTTCGTTTTTAGTTATAATATTATTATTGTGATTACTTTGTTGTGAATATAAATCATAAATTTCGCTTTGAACATAATCATTTAATTCATTAACATCTTGCATGGTAAAAACCGGCAAATCATCTTTATTTATATTATTTGTTATAGACGTATTTTTAATAGACGTATTTTTAATAGACGTATTTTTAATATTATTTATTTTATTTTTAATATTTATACTGTTTAATGGTTTTATAACATACAATGGTGGTCCGTACTTTGACATATATATATATATATAATTAGATTATTTTGTACTGATTGAACAATCCAATGGATGATTTAAATAAACGTGATGGTTGTTTGTATTGGTTTGATACAATGAAAATTGCGCAGAACAACTGGGGTCTTCCCCATCGGTTTCACTACAGATATGAAAATTGTTATCATTATCTTGATATACTTCTAGACAAGAATGATAATAATGTAATCCCGAAATGGGCGGAACGTGAGGAATCATATCTTTATAATGCGTAAACCTCCAGAATTGTTCTAAATATGCATTTACAAAAAAGGCATAATCTTTATTCCCTACACGTGGTTGTCCATAATTATATAAATAACTTGTAATATTGTCAGCGAGTAATTCCATACTAATTAATTGTGCAACCGCAGCCCCATATGAATGACCAGTTATAATAACTTCATAAGACGGGTATATATCTAGCATATCATTCACGGTTGAATATACATTTGGATAAATATTTTGTGTTGATTTATAAAAACCAGTATGAACTTTACAATTGCAATCCGGGAATGTTTCATATGGAGTAAGTAATGCTTCGGCGTCATCCACCCAATTTTGAAAAGAAGAAGAACCTCTAAAAACAACGAAAATCTGTTTTGTGTTAGATAATATGCCTGAATACCCCTGTAAATCGGTTTTTTTATCATAGAGAGTTTCATAATATTGAAACCCAGTAGCAGGACCGGAGATAGAAAAAGTGGGATAGGTGTTCATGTCACAATATGCTGCCCCACTCAACCATACACCGGCATATGCAGTATTGTTATTGTACAATGCTACACTGAATAATGGTAAAATACACAATAAAAAAAGATACATTATTATAATATAGATAAATATTTTTATATTTTTATTCCTTAATTCGGTCTTACATTCGTACTACTACTACGAAATATACCATTAAACATCATGACTACAACAAAAACGAAAAATCCGATTATACAACCAGTTCCTTCTGCCATTTAAATATAAAATTATTAACGAATATGATTAAATATGATAAATATGATAATTTTTCAATTTTTTACAAATTCACATATTAACTTGTTCCCATTCATTCCAGTATAGTCTATTCATGTAACCATTGATAGTGTTATTCGTGATAAAATGATAAAAAGCATCTTGTTGTTTACCGATACGTTCATAACATTTCGGTAATCTATATTTGCATAAATGACGTTGCATCCGGCATGTGATATTTAATTTCTTTCTCCCCAGATATTTATGTTCTAGTAATTCCGGTTGAATTGTTCTAGAAAATACTTCTTCATATAATAGAGACAATGATTCTTCTTGATTTATTAGTGCATTGATATCATTTTGTTTGATAGTAGAACCGAGTAAATTGTCAAATATGACACCAAATCCCCCTATAGACAAAAATTTTGAATATAATTCTTGTATATTTTGTTGGCGTGTTTGTCTATCTAGAAGAGTTTCATTACCATACATCATTATTATATTTATATATTATTTGATATAAATATAAAAAAATGTTTCAATTTTTTATTTAATATAATTTATTTTAGATTCCAATATCATAATCGTCATCACAGCCTCCCATATCTTCTTGTTTAATATTAGATATATAATTTTGTATTTTAATATTATTTTTAGAACAAATATCACCATCATCTTGCATTTTCCCAAGCATGTTGTCAACTTGTGTATTGCGTTGAGTACGTGAAATATCGTGAACATCTTGCTGTTGCATTTTTTCCATGTCCAATACCAAATCAAATGACCCAGTACCGAATTTGCCTATTTGTCCCATCATTACGCTGGAAGATACACCGCGCATGTGGTCAAAATCTGCATGTCTAGAAGCACCCAACAATACTTCAGTATGAACTTCAAATGTGGCTTTCGCAATAGGTCCAATATTGTCATTCAAAATTCCAGACCGGAAAATAGCAACCATGTTATGATTAGTGGTCATTCTATCACAGAGAATACTCAAATGGTGGTAATTAATATAAACACCGCTAAATTCCATAACTTCTGTCAATTCATTGTATAATACTTGTCGTGCGGCTTCCAACCCAAGTGTATTAAATATCTCTTTGATATCATTACTGAATGTTCTCTGCCAATCAATATAATCCAAACTTAATATATCCAATAGATTTGAACCGGTTGTATCTAAAATCCAAGTATCTTTTTGAACATATTTACCGTCATCATTTACAACCATATTTTTCAACTTTCTAGGCAATACATTTTTAATATCCGTTAAACCGCGAAGAACAATAGATTTTAATAATGTTTCTTGAAAATTTCTCAACAAATAAATTTCATCAGATTGGTCTAATGAGCTGGCAACTCCACGTTGTTTCTTAGTCTTATTTAAAACATCACAATTTAATCTAATACGAAATACCAAATTATTAGAATTATAGTCCGAGTATATACATGATATTTCATTACCATAACTATTATTAATAGCAAAATGAATATCATCCATTGTAATGTTTTTTTCCAACAAAACTTGTGGGTCTAATGTGATACGAATTACCCAGCGAGATTTTTGTGTAGTTGATTTATCATCTAGATTATCTGGTGTTTCTTTGCATTCTTCAATTAGATTCTCAAATTCATAATATTGTTCCATTAATTGTGAATCTTCTTCAATTCTGGTATTCGTATCCACTGGGTCAAAACAAATCTGGACCCCCTTTACCACATCAGATAACTTGGTATGCTCCAACATGTTCGCATAATGGTCGGCCTTATCTTGTAATCCTTCATCAATGCTCTTCAAGAAGACAGTCATAGATGGGTTCTTTGGATTTTTAGTTAATCGCAAAATTTCTTCAATACGAGGAACACCACGAGTTACATTGGACTTGGATGCAACACCACTTAAATGAAAAGTATTCAATGTTAATTGAGTAGTAGGTTCACCAATAGATTGACCAGCAATTACACCTACCATTTCACCTGGATGTACCAACGCTTGCTTGTACTTCAATACGACTGTTTCTAACAATAAGATTAATGCTCTGCGATGAAATCGTTTGCGGTTTAAGAGTTCTTTGGGTGATATGTAAAAGTAATACATAATTTCAAACAACTTATTGGGCTTTGCGAATTTAAAGTTACTTAACTTTTTAAAATACTCTTCAATTAAATCAAAAGCTTCTTGTGGTGTAATATCAACAACAGAATTCATATTTAGGTTGAGTTGTCCTTGAATATTCGCAATAGTATTTTGAAAAGAAACTGGCATTTTGATTTCATTTTCGTCTTTATGTAAAAACACATTCTTCACAAGTTCATCACGGTATTCAATCATCTTATTAATATATTCTTTACATGTTACTTTAGTTTGTTCACGTTGTCTTTTAATACGGGTAATTGTACCCTTTGTGTATATATCCAAAGATTTATTACGCTCATCATTAATACCTATAATATCATAATGCATGTAAATATCTTCCAATGTCATTCCTACTAATGGAATATTCTGGTTTTCAGTCTTGGTTGAATCAAAATTATCATCACCATAAGTGAACTGAATAATCTTACCTTGACTATTTCTTACAGTCATATCATATTCAACTTTAATGTCTTCCAAACCTTTAATTAATCTTCTTTGAATATAACCAGTTTGAGAAGTTTTGACTGCTGTATCAATCAAACCGATTCTACCACCCATAGCATGGAAGAATAGTTCAGGTGCAGTTAATCCAGATATATAAGAATTCTCAATAAATCCACGAGCACCAGGTGAATCATCAAACTTACTATAATGGGGTAATGTACGGCTGTCAAATCCATAAGGAATTCGCTTGCCATCTATATTTGTTTGCCCCAAACATGAAATCATCTGGGAAATATTAATCAATGAACCCTTTGACCCAGAATTTACAATCATCAAAAACCGGTTATTTTTGCTCAATGATTTACGACCAATTTTACCGGCTTGTTCAGTTGCTTTATTCAACACATTATTTATACTACTTTCAAAATGAGTGATGTTTGTAGTAGATGTATTATTTTCAAAAACACCAAGATGGACCTTTTCAATAATTGACTGCACTTCTTGTTTTTGAGTTAAAATTGCGTGAATAATACTATCTTGTGTCTTACGGTCTGCAATCAAATCACTAATTCCTACACTAAATGAACTTGACTTCATATATTCGGTGATTACATTCTGTAAATCATCTATGAAATCAGCAGCACGCATATTTCCAAAATCATTACATATGCGATGGATAATACCTCTTGATGTGGAACCTAATACGGATTTTTCAATTTGACCACGTACATAATTACCATTACGCACTTCTAACACATTATTTGTTGTATCATAATCTTCTGCTTCATCAAATAACTTTGTTTTATATTTTAATGTTACTGGTGGTAATATTTGTGATAATACATCAAAACTACTTATTTTATCTCCATTTTCCAATAACTTCTTCATATTTACATTAGTAGACATCATAAGTAAATTCATTGCTTCGCGTGGGTTAAAATATATATTTGGTCTTGTAAAACGATAAGACCCCAACATGGAATCTTGGTAAATACCAATAATAGGCGAGTTTCCAGCTGGACTTATCATTTGGTATGGGATTGCCGCTAAATTTTTTAATTCGGTTTCTGCCAAAATACTTTGTGGCATATGCATATTCATTTCCATTGTTTTGTTGACTGCATATATGCAGTCAAACTCCCCAAAGTCTCCTATGGGGACGGACTATACCTTGTGCCTTATCCGGTTGATTAAACCTTCATTTAAGACCCGTAACCGTCTAGTCTCTGAACCTTCTCCATATCCTATCATAGCGGACTTAGGAGCTTGGCTGCGGATTGTCTAATCCCATACTTTTTTACCATTGGGTTCGGCAATTAACCGAGTTCCCCCATTATGTTTCCATTATGGGGTGGTAGTATGGGCTCTAAAGAGTTCCCCGTTATCAATTTGGCTACGTTGCCATTCTTTTAAATCTAATATAAATTTTTTCGCTCTTTTTTTTATTTCATCTATTGGTTCGTGCTTTCCTACAAAAGTTGTGATTCTTTTTTTATCAATGACGATACGGACATATTCTGTATTATTCGTGTTATTTTTAAGAACCCGAATATATTTATCTATATCGTCATCAACAATTACTACATCTTTGGATAGTTCATATTTTTTAGCCAAATGTTGGTTCTGTGTTAGTTTCATCATTTTCTCCCGATGTTCTTCATTATCAAGAGCTGATTTTAACCTTGTAGAAATCAACTGTTTCGTATAGTCACTTTTGGGTTGAGGTTTTAATATTCTGGGTTCTTGAATTTCTGTATTCCAAGTAAATTCACCATTTACATCTGTAAAACCATTACCACCATTTGTTAAATTATAGCCATTTGGAAATTTGGAATTATATTCAATTATACATTGTTTTTCAAGCTCATTTAATTCATTTACTTTACAAGTATGAATTTTTTCACAAGTAAAACAATCTTTACCATATTTTCTTAAAGCATAATTCAAATATCTAGAAGTATTTTTCTTATTTGAATTAGCTTCATGTATATGGTCTTGGAACCTTCCTAAATATCCAAATGGTCTATATTTATTATGATTTAATCTGTGACTACGTGTTTGACCAATATAAATTTTTCCATTTGTAGTATTTGTCATTTTATATATTTCACCAATAACTTTGTATTCTTCATCTTTGTTTAATATCATTTTATTATAAAGAGCTATTTGATTTTTATACTAACTGTATAATTAATCAATTTTTTATATTATTCTTTTAAAGAATGACTAGATGATTATATTAGTTAAATGCACCTATGCGAAATGCATTAACCAGTAGAATTTACACCGTTTTCCCCAATAAGTATATCTACAACTTATTGGGCGGTCACCTGTTTGGGACAAAATCTATCCCCATCAAAATCAGCATTGTAAGGTTTAGTATCTGCAACATTCATGCGAAACGTATCACCTTTTTTCATAATTTTGACGATATGGCACATCATACTCATTCTATGAAGACTAGGTTGTCTATTGAAGAGTACGGCATCACCATCCATCATATGTCTGTGAACTATATCACCATTTTCCAAGCGAATAGAGCCAGTATCAACATAACGCAATGAAATATTTTCACCGTTACGACGTTCCAGAATTTTTGCACCAGGTTCTCCATTAGAACCGCCATCTGGTCCATTTTGTACTAATTTCATAAGGAAGTCACGATTTCTATCATTTACAGTTACTGGTTTTGTTATGTTCTTTGCTATCTTCAAAGGAACACCCAATTGACGAATAGACAAATTGGGGTCACCTGTAATAACAGAACGTGCACTAAAATCTACACGTTTACCCATCAAATTACCACGAATACGACCATTCTTACTATTTAATCTGCCACTAATACAATTTAAAGGACGACCAGAACGCTGTGCCATTGGGTCTGCACCCTTTACCTTATTATTTGCAATCATGGCCACAAAATATTGTAAAATACCGGTCAATACTTCAATAACCTTTGTTGGTGCATCGTTAGCAATCTTGTCACGCAAATCATTGTTTGTTTTTATAATATTACTGAAAATATGTGTCAAATCATCTTCACTACGTTGTTGTGCATCGTGCTTAACAGATGGTCTAACTGATGGTGGGGGAACTGGTAATACTTGGCATATCATCCATTCGGGACGAGACCAGGTTGGACTGAATCCCATAAAATGTACATCTTCATCGCAAATTCTTTTAAAAACCTTAATGAGCATTTCGGGTGTTAACTTTATAACTACTTTTCCATTTTCACTGTCTTCAGTATCCATTTTTTCCCATATTGCCTGAATAGTTGACATTCCTTCTACTTGAATCTTATCTGGTTGTTTATATCCACAACCATCTTCAGTACAATCACCGCAACGCTTCACATTTGGTGCCAAATTTGTTACATATTGCCATCTTTCACTTGCTGATTTATTTAAAATATGTTTATGCAAATTTTTATTGATTTTTAGTTTACTACATTTAAAACAGACACATTTACAGAACTTCATTATTTCTTTTAAATGTGTTATAAATAAGACTGGACGGGCCAATTCAATATGACCAAAATAACCAGGCGTATTTATATACGTATATCCATCTGTTGGACAGATCAATCCTGGTTCTAGTACCCCCATACGAGGGTCAAACAATCCACCTATTACTGGCTTATTATTTATGTATGTATCACGTGATGTAACTTCCACTACAGAATTTTTTCTAATTTCTTCTGGGGATAACATACTAAATTGTACCCCAATAATTTTAGAGGAAGGTGTATAATCATCCATTATTGTATTTTGTGGCGACATTTCCACTATATATATAACTATGGTATATATTTTTATACTATTCTTAATTCAATTTTTTAAATATCTGCTTTATATAATTTTCTGTATTCTTTCATTCCTCCATTATATTCATTAATATTTACAAAGCTTTTTTTCATTAATTCTTTTATTGTTAATTCTGCAGCGTTACACTTTTCATGAGCACAATATACTATTATAGGTACTTCATTTATTTTTAATTTTTTACTTTTTATATATGTATTTAATTTTGGATAATGTATTTTTACTACTTCTTCAAACCATTTTTCTAATTCTATTATTGACATTTTTGATACATCTTTATTAAATAAATTGAATGTTTTGGGTATATGATCTTTTCCATAGTATTCACTTGGTAAAGCATTTATTATTACGGTTAAATCATCTTTCTTTTCTTTCATAAATTTTTCTAGATTATATTTACAAATTACTACCTTTGTATATATTTGATTATCCCATTTTCCATTATTCTCTACTACAAAATGCATATGGCGGAAAAATGTATTGTATTTTTTATCACTCTTTTGTTTTGCTTTATATAACTGAGGACAAGCCAATCTTATTTTTACTACTCCTTTGTCGTTTGATTTTATTACACCACTATTCTCAAACTTATTATAGGCGGTCTTTGCATCTTTTATTATTGGACTACTATCAGTTTTCTCATCGGCTGCCCAGTATAATATTTTTTTATTACATAATTTTTCACCCAACTCTAATTTCATTTCAACATTACTAAAATCTTGATTCTTTAACGCCATACTATGATTGTTTATAAATTCACGAACAAAATCTTTTTCTTCTAACCATTCTGGTTTTAAAGACTCTTTTGATTTTACTACCTTTTCTACATCAAAATCTAAACAACTCGCACAAACTCCTTTTTTCATAATAATATAAATTATTATTATAAATTATTATTTTACTTTTGATTATTTAGGTTCGCACAAACAATTCAAATAAAAGAGGTTCAAAGTTAGGTCTTTTCATACCTGCGTAAAGTTTGTTCATCTCCTTTATTTTTTTGAACGAATTATATTTGTTTTTCCGCCTGTATATGGAGCAATACTATTTTTGCCAATTTTATTTCTTTCAATATATTCTTTGCCAATACCTGCATACTCCATAATTAGGTGAGCATGTGGTCGTACTTTATTATTATCCCCATTCTTATCCGGGTATATTACGTACTGCCCTAATACTTTTGCTATACTATTCGCTGGTATAAATTACACATTTGGTGCCAATTTTTTTAAACATCTATTACACGATTCAAGAGAACCTTCCACCCAACTTTGAGCTAAACTATAATTTTCACCACAAATATATAGATTTTTACAAGGATTTGTTATTTGATTGGCTACCTTATTACTATCTATTCCTTTATTCCAATATCCTACCCCACAATCCCAATTAAATACCCATACTTTTTCTGGCGCATTTATTTCCTTTTTAAATGTTAATTTTACGTTTTTCACTATTGCATCTTTTACTTCTTTTTTAGTTTTCATACTATTCCAATATTGTGTGTACTCATCATCGGTATATGATATCATTATTAAACCTTTTTCTACATTCATAGGTATTACATATCTTAATTTATTATCTGTTATTACTTTTTTTTTCAAATCTTTAAACCATATATCTTGTTTATTAAATAACGCGTATACACGGCATAATGATTTACACGATATTGACTTTTCTAATATATTTCTTATAGGATTTAAAAAAGAAAATGATAATAATGATTCTTTTGGTAGACACAATGCTATTTTTCGCCCCTTTACTTCTTTATTATTTACAGACACCTGATAATTTTCTTTTTTACTATCATATTGTATGGATTTTACATCACTGTTATTTTTTAATATACCATTACTTTCTTTTATATTTTTTACTAGTGCATCTATCATATGATGATAATAACCACTATAATATTGCATATCTGTACGAATACCTTTTGAAAATAAATGATAAGCATCATACATATTCATATTTTTTAGTTGTCCGCTATATCCCGATGCTATCAACATATATTCTAATTCTTCTTTTTTCAAGTGTTTCTTTGCATATTCTTGAAAAGTATATTTTCTTAATTTTTCAATTTCTTCACCTTTCGCTTTATCTAATATTTTATTTATATAAACAAAACCATCTTTATTATCAAATTTACTAGGAAAATTATTATTACTATCAACAAAATCTATACTTGAACTACCTCCCTTATCTTTGCGAAAATCCAATAATTTTAGTTCTTTTAACAATTTTATTACTTCTACATGGTTTAAATTAAATCTGGCTGCACCTGCCGGAAATGAATACAGTTCCCCATTTATTTTTTCACTATGTTGTAATATACGACCACCATATCTATCGTTTTTTTCTAATAATATTATTTTTTTACCGGTATCCAATAATTTATAGTACAAATATAAACCAGATATACCACCGCCAACTATTATTAAATCATACATTTATATATTATATATATTAAATTTATGTAAAAAATTGAGTTAAAAATTGAGTAGTACTTATATCAACTATACTTGTCACAATGACTATTAAATCTAAAACCCAACTACGTAAGGAAATGCTTAAGAAGAAGCTTAAGAAGAATCAGGATACTGATAGTGAAGAAGATTCTGAATATGAAACTGAATATGAAAGTGAATATGAAACTGAATCATCCGAATCATTATATGTCCCTTCAAAAAAGTCAAAAAATAAAAAGAAGAATAACAAGCATTATGAAGAAGATGATGAAAGTGAAGAAGATGATGACGAAGTTGATGTTGCAAAATTACAAGAACTAATTTCAAATATATTTCCATCTAAATATATGAAAAATCGCGCAAAGGATACTTCTAATAATAAAAAAAAAAAAAACAAACAAAACAAACAAAACAAACAAAACAAACAAAACAAAACTACTACCAAAAACAAGAATAGACCTCGTACACGCAGTATGGTAGATGATGATGAAAGTGATGGGGAAGTTGAAGAGGATAACGAAAGTGAAGAAGATATTGAAGATACGGAAGATGAGGATGAGGATGAGGATGAGGATGAGGATGAGGATGAGGATGAGGATGAGGATGAGGCAGATGAAAAAGGCATTTATAATATTGTTCTTGCATTAGATGGTAATAACGAAGAAGAAGAAGATGAATATGTTGAAGACGACGCTGATTGTGATAGCGATGATGAACAAGCGTTTATGAAAGAAACTTATGAGCGTGTTGGTTCTGTTGAACAAATTAATGAAAAAAATAACAAATCAAAGAATAACAAGAAGAAGAAGAAGAACACATCAGAAACAGAAGATATTATATTAACAGATGTTGAACAAGAATATCTAGAACTGGTTGAAACAAAGAAAACATTGGCGCATCAATATGCAAAGAAACCCAATAGTAAAATCCTGAAAAATGCTATTACTGAATGCAAAGATTCTATTAATAAGTTAATCAAAAAGGCTAGGTCCAAGAATGCGAAAACTTATCACAAGCTTATTCATGATGATAAGAAAAGAACCAATGAAATTGATTACTTTCGTAAGAAATTATCTAATAAAGAACAATTACGAATTATGGGTGATCTAAAAGAAATCAATAAACATATTAATATTGATAAGCCATACCGGTTAGCATTACTTGATTCTAAAATGCCTGCAAATTACAAAGCAACAGCCATGCAAAAGTTAAATGTATTGAAGACAATGGAACCAGGTGAACCAGAGTATTACAAAATTAAAAATTGGGTTGATACGTTTATGAAGATTCCATTTGGAATTAATAAAAATCTAGATGTTAACATTACTGATGGTATTGATGTTTGTCATAATTTTATGGCTAATGCCAAAAACCAACTTGACGATTGTGTATTTGGATTAAATGATGCCAAAATGCAAATTATGCAAATGATGGGTCAATGGATTTCTAACCCATCTGCAGTTGGTACAGCAATCGCAATTAAAGGACCTATGGGTACTGGTAAAACCACTCTTGTTAAAGAAGGTATTAGTAAAATTCTAGGTAGAGAATTCGCATTCATTGCTCTTGGTGGTACTGGTGATAGTAGCTTTCTTGAAGGACATTCTTATACATATGAAGGTAGTACTTGGGGTAAAATTGTACAAATTTTGATTGATAGTAAATGCATGAATCCTGTTATTTACTTTGATGAATTAGATAAAATTAGTGATACACCAAGAGGTGAAGAAATTGCTGGTATTCTAACGCATCTTACTGATACTTCTCAAAACAGTGAATTTCATGATAAATATTTTACAGAAGTCAAATTTGATTTAAGTAAATGTTTATTCATATTCAGTTACAATGATGAAAGTAAGGTAAGCCCTATTCTTCGCGATAGAATGTATCGCATTCAAACAAAGGGTTACGATTCTAAAGAAAAGGTTGTTATTGCACGCAAACATCTATTACCCAAAATTCGCGAACAGGTGAATTTTACAGAAGAAGATGTTATCATTCCAGACCAAACATTGCAACATATTATTTCCAATAAAGATATTACTAAAAGCGAAGATGGTGTTCGTAATTTAAAAAGGTCTTTGGAAATTATTTACACAAAATTGAATCTATTTCGGTTGGTCAAACCGGATGAAAAACTATTTGAAAATGAAATGAATATTGATGTTAGTTTCCCATTTACAGTTTTACCAGAACATATTGATAAATTCATTAAGCAAGAAGATAAAGTTAGTCCTAGCGTGTTAGCTATGTATATTTAAACCATGTAACGTATTAATTAATTAAAAAAATTACATAATGTAATTTTTTTTACACCACTAACAATTACAATACCATTTTTGAAAATATAATAAAAAGATATAAATATTTTTTATTATATACAGTATTATTAATAATGGATAATGATTATAACATACAAAATATTATAATAGATTTAGTTTCAACCAAAGATAAATTAGAAAATTATATTATTGATTTTGATAATAATAGTGAAATAATAGAATTATATAAATCAATTGAATCTTATATAGAAAAAAACTGTATACATAATATTATATCCGATTATATTGACATTGACCAAGAACATTGTAAAAATATCACATATTGTGACATATGTATGAAAACATTTGAATAATACACACCATAAATTTTATAGTAATTTGTTACTACAAAATTTTAATTTATTTACTCACCAATATCTTGGTTGGATTCCCCATTACCCATGTTTCCACCACGTGTAGATAATAATTTTTTATGTTCATCAGTTAAACATAATCCGCCTCTTGAGTTAGTAAGACCAGAATTATCTTTGCAATCTATTTTCCCTTCTAAACCAGAAAATTTATCTAAAGGATTATTAATATTGCTAGGTTCACAAAATAATCCTGTAAATCCATATACCTTTTTACATTCAGCTGCAGATTTTTCAATTAAAAATGGCTTATAAGTATCCATTGCACCATTATTTGCTTGGCTAGAATAATCTAAAGTATTTGAATTGTTAGAAAATCCTTCAAAACCAGAATGTTTTTGAAATATTGTGTCCATATAATGAGGTAACGCATTATTACACGATACAAATAATGAAGAAGATATAACTAGAATAAATACAATTAACATAAAAATTAACAAATAGTTCATTTTTTTACTATACTATACATATTTCAAAGATTAAAAATTATTCATTTATTTGCTAAATGTCAATATATCTATTGTCTATAAATACACATAAAAGGTATAAGTAAAATATTATTATCAAATGGCTAATTTATCTCCAGATGAAAAATTAAATTTACAAAAAATGGTGAGTGAAATGGGAAGTGAGGATAATACGGATACCATACGTCGCGTAAAACATAGTATTTTACTTAGAGATGAAATTAAAAAATTAGATACATTTAAAATGAAAAATCAAATAATAAAAAACAGCGATAATGACAAATATACACAATTATGTAGAGCAGAAACACCTTTTTTATACAATAATTATACCGATATTTTTAATCGCATCGTTAAAGATGAATTAGACCTAGAAATTATGACCAAATTATTAATTGTTCTAAAGCTAATTGAAACTGGTAAAGTTGACCAAAATGAAGGCTCTGTTATGGTAGGTAAAGTGTTGAAAGAACTGTATGTTGATAGTGCTCTAAAACAATCTAAACATTTAGATGAAGAAAATGAAAAAGAAAATACAACCGACATTAAAGTTCAACCTGATGCTAAACCTATATCTTGGAAAGAATATAAAAAAATGAAGGGTACATAATTATTAGAATGGATTTATTTCTTACAATTCAAAACATAAATACATTATCTGAAACATTACGCGCTACATCAGTAAATTGTAATAAAAATTTTGCTATTCTAAAATTAGTTATAAATAACCCAACACTAAAACAACAATATACTGAACGGATTACTGCACATAATAGTCAATTTATGACAAATATATTACCAGATTCCGGATTTGATGTTTTAGTTCCCAATGATGTTACTTTTAATAAACCTTTCGTATCTAATTTTATTGATATGAATATAAAAACGGAAATGTTTTATTATGAAGTAGATAATGAACGCATTTCTAATACTGCCTTTAATGTACATCCGCGTTCTAGTATATCAAAAACACCTTTAATGTTAGCAAACCATACAGGTATCATTGATGCTGGATATCGTGGTTCATTAATCGGTGCATTTAGATGGTTAAAACCAGAAAATGATACAACTACACAATATATTGTTAATGAAAACACTAGATTATTACAAATTTGTCACCCTTCTCTATGCCCGATTTATGTTACATTAACAGATGGCGATGAACTATCTACCAGTCTACGCGGTACAGGCGGTTTTGGTTCTACTGGATAATTTTTTTGTTATTATATAAAATAATAGGTTATTTTATATGATATATGACCGGACTGAACTCATTGAAATATATAAAGGGAAATATTTTTCAAAACATAAAAAAAGTAGAGCTAAAAAGGTAGTCGTTTTTGACTTGGATGAAACACTTGGCTCATTTGTAGATTTAGAAATACTATGGTCACTAATAAAACGATATAATAAAAAATCTCTTTTTATTGATTTTAACGATATACTTGATATATATCCAGAATTTTTACGTTATGGAATACGCTCTATATTACAATATATTGCGAATAAAAAGAAGAATGGAGAATGTTATAAATTATTTGTATACACCAATAATCAAGGTGGTCAATATTGGACGAATTTAATTATTAATTATTTAAACAATTACATTACCACTGAATTTACATTGTTTGACCAAATTATAAATGCATTCAAAATTAATAATATACAGGTTGAATTAAACCGGACCACTCATAAAAAAACACATGATGATTTCATTAAGTGTAGTCTTTTACCCAAATCAACAACCATATTTTTTGTTGATGATGTTTCTTATACTGGTATGAAAAACGAAAGAATATATTATATTAAACCTATGCCATATAATCATCACTTATCTACAAATGAAATTATTAATCGGTTTATTTATTCTAAATATGGAATTATTTTATTACCTAGAGATAGTATTAAAAATGCATTTAAAGCTGAATATATTGAATTATGTATGAAAAATGGTACATATCATATGTATACCAATACAACAAAGGTTATGCTAGAAAATGATGTTTTAATTTCACAAAAACTTATGTATCATCTCAAAGAATATTTTTTACTTACTAATAAACAAAATAAAACATGTAAGCGGAAATCTGTTTCATTTTCTTTTACACGAAAACGTTCTAATTAATTTATTGATATAGCATGTTCATATGCCATCAATATTAATTGTTCTGTATGTGATAACTTTTGAAATGTAATACATTGGTCATATTTGTATTGAATGAACCGATTCATTGAATTTTTACATAATACTTGAGTTCCCGTATCTAAAAACTTTATATCTACTACGATTCCACCATTCGTCATTTTTGTTGTATCTTTACGAATCCACCTTACATGTTTTCCTTTATGTAATTCATGTAATTCATCTACCAAGCGATAATCTACTAATTTCAAACACATACTTTCTTGTAATTCTCTTTCTTTTATTACTGACTGCATTATATCATGTATTTCATCAGTTATTCCTTTTAATGTTTTATTTTCTAGATAATCATTGTTCTCATTTTCTAACGTACTTAACAATTGTTCTACATCCAATGATGCCAATAAAGATGGGTCTTTTATTGCTTCATCATATACATTATTAATAGTATCAGGTGTTAATTCTATTGTATTATCCATTTGTTATTATAATAACATATGGATATTATTTTTTAATTCAATTTTTTTAATTTATTATTTACATAATAATCATCAATTGTTTTTCACTATCTGGAATTGTATTTGAAAATTGTTTTTGTATTGCATTATTTACATTCATTACCATTACTATAAATAATAAAAACTCCATTACCCTATAAGTTAAACTCAACTTACGAATTGTGAAACGATAAATATATTCATGTAGAATTAGATTCATTTTTATAAATTTAAAATAATATTTCCAATAATTACTAGATATATAATTATATACATAATGTGCAAACAATGCAATACTAAGCATAATCCAATGAGACACTTGATACAGTATAAAAAATCCCCCCCCTTCTAAAAATACATCGTGTTCACCAAAAATCAGTTGATATGTATGTACATATATATCTAGTGGCATAGCAATCAAAACCAGATACCAAATATAAGGTAATTTACGAATCCAATATTTATGTACGTAAGCAGTTCTACACGGTTTTTGATGCACCTGAAATGCGTTTGCATAAGAATCAGCCATTTCTTCTGTAAAATAATTACTCTCACCAGAAGCGTGACTCATTCCACTATACATTAAATATGTTACTGACGCCGCATATGGTTTATATTACTTGTTATAATTCACATATTTATATTTATATTCATTTACTAAATTTATATAGTGTAAGTTATTATACTTCTTCTTCTTCGTCCATAATCATTTCTCCGGTTGCATGAATGAGTTCAGTATGTTTACTCATATTTAATCCAACTTGACTTGTATATCTATTTAACAACTCTATTATACTTAAATTGAAGAATAAAAACACTGCACTACTAAATATTAGAGTAGAATCACTTTGTTTTAATTCATGTTCTCTAAAAGGATGAAATTTAAACAATAATAAACTGCATACCAATATTTGGATAATTGTATTGAAACTATGCAACATTTGGATTTCTAATATATGAATTCCAAAAAAAGTAAATAATATTATGTATAAAAAGTTAATAGCATGGGACATTTTGATGATTTGTCCATAATAATTGTCACCTTTATTTACTAGGTTCTCTATTATGCGAAATATGTTTCCTATAAATCTCATAAACATTATGTTGTATAAAATATATCTATAAAATATCTAAAACTATTTACGTATAATAATATAGAAATGGATATACAAAATAATATTGCTAATAAGTACTATATAGATAAATTTATTGGTAATGGCAAATTCGGTAAGGTTTATAGAGGTATTATCATTAAAAATAATAATTATGTAGCAATTAAATTAGAAGACAAGAGAACCTCTTATAAATTATTGAAAAGAGAAACTTCTATTTTGAAGTATTTATATGAAAATAAGTGTAGATCCATACCTAGTGTATATTGGTTTGGAGAAATTGATGATTCTATGGGATTAATTATGTCTTACTACGATTGTTCTCTATTTGAGTATTTAAATATAAAAAATATCAATGAATCTAAACTAAATTACATAATGGTAAAATGTATTCATATTTTAGAATCTATACATTGTAATTTTGTCATTCATAGAGATATTAAACCGCAAAATTTTATGATTAAAAATGGAGAACTTTTTTTAATTGATTTTGGATTAGCCACGTTTTGGGTAAATGATGACCATATACACATTTCTAATTCTACTAGTGAACAAATTGTTGGTACACCAAAATATATTAGTCCCAATATTCATGAAGGATGGACACCTTCCAGACGTGATGATATTATATCTTTAGGTTTTATTTATATTTATTTATTTGCTCAAGAATTACCATGGGATTCTGTTCACACAGATACCGAAAATGAAATCTACAATAATGAAATACATATTTTACATTCCAAAAATAAACAACGGAGAACATTAAAATCTATTGAGCATATTTTACCTATTTGTGAGAACATTAACAAGGATATTTCTACTTTCTTACAGATATGCTATAAAATTGACTTTCATGAAACACCGCCATATAATTCATTATGCAGTAATTTTAATTTTTAATTTTTAATTTTTAATTTTTATTGTTTTTGTAAACAATATAGAAAAACTATACTATAATAACGTATACTAGGAGACAATGAGTACTACCCAGGCAACAAACACTACGCGAGTAACAGGACAAGTTAAATGGTTTAATAATAAGACCGGATACGGATTTATTACAGCACGCGACGGCGAGCAAGAAGGGAAGGATATTTTTACTCATTATTCATCTATTCGTGTTACTGATTCTCAATATAAGTACTTGGTTCAAGGTGAGTACGTTGACTTTGAGGTTATTAAGTCCACTACCGGACAACATGAATATCAATCAGCGGATGTATCCGGTGTAAAGGGGGGGTCACTTATGTGTGAAACCCGCCAGACAAATCAAGGTGGTGATAGACCGGTTCGTAAATACAGAACCCGTCCAACCCATAGTAATGATGATGTCAAGGAATAATAAATATAAATACAGAAATAAAAATATTAAGTATTCGTTTAAATAATATAAATATGTATCGTTATATTATTTATAGTATGGAATTTGATTGGTCAAATGTTAATAATAAGGTTGAATTATTTTCGTTAGAAGGTCAGGAACATCTTGCCAAAGTTGTTGATGTATATGATGGGGATACCATTAAATGCGTTTTCCCCATTCATAATACATTATACAGATGGAATTGTCGTCTATCTGGTGTAGATACACCCGAAATAAGAACACGATGTGGTATTGAAAAAAAATATGGTTATAAAGTACGTGACTGTTTACGCGACAAAATATTAAATAAAATGGTTTATGTACAATGCAATGAATTTGATAAATATGGTAGATTGTTAGTAAACATATTATATGATGATTGCATTATTAATGATTGGTTAATACAAAATGATTATGCATTCCAATATGATGGGGGTACCAAACAAAGTTGGTCTGATTATTTATCATTATGAATCATCATCTGATATAAAATCGTCTAATCTAATTTGATTTTCATCGCTAGGATTTACAAATATTCCATTACTAGGATGATATGCGTTATTGTCTATTACATGACGGTCTAATCCTAAAAATACCTTTTGTTCTAATTCTGCTACACGGTTTTCTAATGCCTTTACACGGTTTTCATATATTTCTAAACTATTACTATTACCCATTATATAATATACTATACTATAATATACTATACTATATTATCTAATATGCATTCATCTTTCGTATCACATCATTCTTATTCTTATTTACATATAAATCTTTCGCAAATGTCTTGATGATTTTATTGTCTAAACGAATTTGTTCATCTTCCGCATCCCCTAATATTGCTCTCATCATTTTATAACAGAAATTATGTTCACGACTATCCATGATTTCACTATTTGGATGTGCAGTTCTCCAATGTGCAACAGAACGATAATTTGTCATTGATATGCTACTTAATATTCTACGTAACTTTACTAATTCGTCGGTGTCCTTACACCATTCATCTTTATCTTTGATATACATTGTCTCTCGTTTCACATCGGTACAATGGATTGGGCGTTTGGTCACATCCATGTCTTTAAGTCGGTCCATTATCATTTTTGTCATACCATTAACATAACCATGATGACCTATATATTCTAATTCATCTATATTAACATCCATGTTTCCTAGAAAATCTGTTATGTTCATTGCATCTTTACATGTATCATTCAAGAAAAAGTTGAGATTGAACTGGGTATTATTGTTCGTAGTGTTATTGTTAATCGTTTGAGAATTTTTTGCCAATTCCATCATTTGGGAACTTTGCTCAATCAATAATTTCTTAAAATCCTGATTCTCTTTCACTAATGTTCCTATCATACTATGAATACCATGTTGAGATGTTATTTCATCAGGTATTTCTGTAGTATTCAGTATGGCATTTTGTTCAGGATTATATGTACATTTATGTTTATGATTATTTAAGCTTTGACGATGTTTATATTCATTTCCACATTCACACTTAAACGCTTTGGCGTTTTCTGCGGTTTTTATGTAAGTATCTGTAAGTATTTGATGTTTTGCAGTCAAAATATGGCGCTTATAATCACTCATCTTACTGCATTTAAAATCACATTTTTCACAAATGAATTTTTTGGCGTTTTTTGACATTTATATGTAAGTCTAAATGTAAGTATATAATACTTACAGAAAAAACGCCTAAATGTTTAACGCAAAAAAAAGTGTGCAGTCATACAAAAATAATAATTTCCGGATTTACTGCATTATGCTTTAAAACTAAAAATCGTGTTTTTTCGGAATTTTTTATTATTCAAGATCTGAAAAGTGGACATTTTCAGAATGTCCATTTTTCGAAACCTTGCCAATAAGTTTTCTGAGAAATAATATATAATAGAATAAATTGTAAAAACAACTTAAAGATAAATATATAAAATCCAAGTTGTTTAATAAATAATAAATAATTATTTGATATAAAGAATTCCTATAAATATATAAAGAAGAAATGGCATTGTAATATATGAAGGTAGATTGTTCCAAAGTATATGTTGACATATCAAAACTGTCAAGTCCAGATAATAAGTTTGATGGTGCATTTGCGCGAGTAGATATAAAGAACGGTGAACTAGTTGAAATAGGATTGATGCGTCGGTTAAGTGATAATAATAATAAATCGTTTGATGGAATGAAAAATCCATTTGTGTTTACATGGTCAGATGATTTGCCAAATTACACATGGGCATTTGCATCAGGTTGTGCTTCATTTTACAATTCCGGTTTAGAGGAAGAAACAAATACTCGTATAGTTAGATATTTTGATGAAGACCGTTTTGAAATTTATGCAACAAAAGATATAGATGCAGGTGATGAATTGACTCATACATACAAAAGTTTGCAATGGCGTGAGTCATTTGTACCCTTATATAATGAATTGCAATGTAAAAAAATATAATGTATAGTTATATTAGTAATGATAACGTTAAAACGATTTTTAAATTTATTTCATGGCAAAGATGACTCAATGATAGATTTGAAACATATTAATCAATATATAAATATAACACATGTAAGAGTTGGTAGTAAACTACATAAATTAAAAGATTACATGAAGCAACATAATATTCCAAAAACCACAATAGTAGTATTATGTGATAATATCAATAGACGGGATGAATATTTAACACGATTTTATAATTTGTCTTTACAGATTCATCCAGATAAATTAGAGATTCATGATTCTGGTATTCTTCCAATGAGAAATAAAGAGATGAATAATAATCAAGAAATAGTGTTTAAAAATCCAATACGTAATTTACATATGTTGGATATATTGCAACATACAAAGTCGGGAATAGAAAATAATCCAACATTTTTAGATGTATTACATGATTTATATTTGCATAATATAATAGATTATAAATTGTTAACACCAAGTGCAACTCATTATATTAGTAATGGTCGTATAGGTAGTGTATTTTCCTCTTATTATTTTCGTGCATCAATAATGAATCCATATCTGGTATATTCATTAAACCAAAGTATTTTTAAGGCAAACCGCATTTTCAGTCCCACGTTGGGATGGTCATCATACTGTTATGGTTTTTTAGAATCCCCATATGTAGAAGAGTATGTCGGCACTGATGTAATCCCAAGTGTATGCAAAAAAACAAAAGAACTAGCAAATAATCATATAACCTCACATAAAGTAGATATATACTGTAAACCATCTGAAGATTTATATAAGGATAATACTTTCATGCAGAAATACAAAGGACATTTTGATTTGGTATTTTTTAGTCCACCTTATTATGAATTGGAATTGTATAAAAGCACAAAGCAAAGTACAGATAGATATAAAACATATGAAGATTGGTTAGAAAAATATTGGGAAGAAACAATAAAATTATGTTATGCGGTATTGGAAAAGTCTGGAAAATTATGTTACATATTATCGGGTTATGGTTCAAACACTACAAAAAAACAATTTGATTTATTAAAAGATATGAATACTATTACAAAAAAATATTTTAAATTATTATCGACCCAACCGATGATGAATAAAAATGTACATGTAACATCCCAGCAAGAGAAAGGCGAAGAAATAATGATTTTTGTAAAAAAATAGGTTATGCTTTCCAATTTCCGTGTGATAAATGCATACCATAATCTCCAAAACAATTGTGTTTAATAGGTGTAGGTACTAATAGATTAACATTGCTAGAATCATCAATATAAGATTGTGTAACAAGTAATGGACCCGTAGTACAATAAACATAGACTTGTGATGGCGGGTCAGTATTTTCACTTTGTGCAATTTTAATATCATTGTCAGTGATTCTTTGATTATCAATATTATCAATAATTCTTTTAATAAATGGGTGTTTAGGTGGTGCATAGAAGGCATAATTTCCAATTAAGTGAGTAAAATTTTGTCTGGTAATAATAGTATCAGTAATATTAGTAAGTTCAATTGGAAATTTACAAAATTCGGGGTTAGTATTATATAGGTCATCTAATGAATCAATAATATTCATATCAAGGTCTAGATAGACCCCACCGTAATAATAAATAACCAAGTATCTAAAATAATCCAATTGTTGAATTTTTTGTTTAAAATTTTCAAATGTACTATAATGTTGAGGCATTTTTTTCAGAATAAATTTAACAATATCGGTATCAGTAAAGAACATGTAATTCCAGTTCGGGTTATAGAATTTTACTTTATCAGAGTAAGCCTTGTATATACCAGGCATATTTTCATCTTTCCATGTTTGTATAATATTCATTATTATACAAATAATATTAATATCTTTATACTATTTGGTTGTACAAAATTAATGGATATCTTGAAATGTCTTGATAATATGGTCAGGATAATTCATATCTTTTAAAACACGTATACCCCCTTTAATATTAGATATACCTTTTTTGATTTTATATGTATAATTAAATGTACCGTCGGTATTAATATCCACAATCATTTTATAATTTTGTATGGTTTTAGAATTTTTGAATTTTTTACAGATTGATAAATAATGAGTAGTGAGTATAAAATTTACATTATTAAACTGTTGTAAATATTCTAGGAATGCATAACCAGCTTTGGAAGCTTCAGTCGGGTTCGTGCCTGAATATAATTCATCAAACATACAAAAATGACGGCATTCTGTATTAACATTTTCTTGAATAATATCAATAATATCTTTACATCGTCTGGATTCAGCTTGGAATAAACTGTCTCGTCCAGATGTATCCGGAATATTAATATAAGAATGAATATGTGTAAATGGTGTAATTGTTGCAGATTTATAAAAACCACATCCAACTTGTTGTGAAAAAATAATATTTAAGGCGGTTGATTTTAATATAGTAGTTTTGCCAGATTTATTGGGCGATGAAATAATCATATTTTTCTTAAAATCACAATTATTTTTAACATGCTTTTCATTTGTTAATCCCGGATAATATTGTTTTTCCAATGAACACGAGTTTTTATTGTCAAAATTAGCATAAGATAACACACCATTTTGAATGTTACTACAAATGCCTTGTAAATTATCAATATATCCATGAAACCCAACTGTGTAACGAAGACAATTTTCATATTTAGAATTAGAATGTAACTGATAATAACAACGCAACATGTAACCCATTGTATTAAATTTTTGTAAATTCGGTTCAAATTGATATATATCACAAAGCTCGTGCTTAATTTCGTATAGTGTTTGTAAATGTTCGTTATTGATGTGATTAAACATTGTATATGATTTACACGATTGTGATATATTTTGAAATGATTCAAATGAGTGAATTGTATAATTAACATATTGTTTAAGTTCATACATATTGTTATTCATAGAAATAGAGTTACTGTAAAATCGTTTACATAGAATGATGTTTTGATAAATTTGAAAAACATACATTCCTAATAAAAACATAATATAGACAAGTTTATCCCAACTAATGGATTGAAAACTGGAAATAGCTTTGCCTATAAAATGGTTTTGAGCAATACTTTTAAGTGTTATTACATATGTATTGATATCAATGGGTATACCTTGTATTTTAAGTATGATAAAGGGGAAAATTATAAATAACACGGGTAATACAAAACTAATAATGGGTGATATAACGTGTATAAAAGACAAAATTTGTAAAAACGATGAGGATTCATTAAATGATTTTAGCATTTCCCAATCCATATAATTGTATTTTTCTAAAAAATGAGTATCTAATTTAATATCATTCCATACAGATTTGAATTTATTACAATCCAATGAATATTCGCATTGTGTATTATCATATTTATCCATATTAGAAATAACACTTTTCGTGTCATTTAAATAGTGAATATCATTCGTAAATTGTTTTTCCCACATATTCATGGTATAATTAGCAAATTCATTAGTTGGTTTGAATAGATAATGATACATAGTTTTATCAATATTATAATTGGATGGTGTTTTTAGTTCTAAATCATATAATAAATTTTCGTCAAGTATGTGTTGATTACTATCATCTAAATATTGAATAGGTAATTTAAATTTGGTATCAATATTAAATGATAAATCAACTATATCATTCTCATTATCATTATCATTATCATTACTATTAGTAAATGAGAATACCATAAATTTTATTACTATAGTATTTATAGTAATAAAATCTATATATAATAAACGCAATTATTCACCAGTAGGAAATTCTTTGATATCAATATTATAATGTGTTTCAATACGTTTCAAGTGTTGAATATCATATTCAGTAACAAAATTAATAGCGAGGCCTTTTCTTCCCCATCGGCCACTTCTACCGATTCTATGTAAATAACTATTTACACATTTTGGAATATCAAAATTGATAACAGTACCAACTTGTTGAATATCAATACCTCTGGCGGTAATATTAGATGAAATAAGAACCCTATATTTTCCAGATTTAAAATCATTAAAGGCTTCATTGCGTTTGTCTTTTTCCATAGAACTATGTATACAGCATACCGGATAATCTTCTCTTATCATGGCATCATATAAGTCAGAAACGCGTTTTACGTTATTGGTATAGATAATAGATTGAGAAATAGTTAATTTTTCAAAAATTTGTTTCAGCATATCAAATTTATCATTATCAGAATACATGGCAATATAATATTGCTCAATACCATCTAATGATAAATCTTCCTTTTTCATTGTAATATTTATAGGAGTTTTCATAAATTTTTCAGTAAGTTGTAGTACATCTCTTGGTAGAGTTGCACTGAAAATAGCAACTTGTATATTTTCATTAAAATATTGGAAAATACTGTGAATTTGTTCTTGAAATCCCTGTGATAACATTTCATCCGCTTCATCCAACACAAATAATTTAACAGTGTCTAGGCGTAGATGTCTGCGTCTAATCATATCATATATACGTCCCGAACATCCAACTATAATATGTGGCGGTGAATTCTCAAGTAAATTAATATCATTTTGTACAGATGTACCCCCAATTAATAATTGTACATTCAGTCCATCCATAAATGAACCTAATTGTGTAATAACAGAATATATTTGTTTAGATAATTCCTGAGTTGGTGCAATTATAATTGTTTGTACTTCATTAAGCGAAAGGTCTATTTTTTGTAATGTACTTATACTAAATGCACCGGTTTTTCCAGTACCGGATTGTGCTTGTGCAATAACATCATTATTTTGTATAATAGGTAATATAGCTTTTTGTTGTATTTCACTAGGTTTTTCAAAACTCATAGCATATATTCCTCTTAATAAATTTTCATTTAATTCTAAATCATCCCAGTTATTTATAATATTTTCGTTTTCGTTTTCGTTTTCGTTATTATTATAATCAGTCATAATATTCAATGATATATTATTATGTTTAAGCATATTAATAAATATATAAAGATAACAAATTATATAAATATATAAGCATTGTATTATTACCTATGGTATTATATTCATTGGAATTTTTTAATGAACAAATATTTAAAAGTACATCTTATGTATTACCAAATAATGTAATAAATTGTGTACATGATTTACACATGTTTATGGGAGTGACGAAAGACTTTGACCAAAATGCCAATAAGAATATACGTCGTAATAAAAATGAAGCGGATATTTGGAAAAAGAAGGAAATATTTAAAGCAACTACAGTTGTAAAAAAAGAGGGCGTAGAACAATTATTAGGTGTTTTAAAAGTGAATTTAAATAAGATTACACAAATTAATTATAATGCACAGGAAGATAAAATTATAGAATTAATAGATGCGATAATTGCATTAGAACAAGATACAGATATCGTAAATAGTGATTCAATAAAACAAGTAACAAATCTAATATTAAATGTATCATGTAGCAATAAATGTCATGTCAATTTATATTCAAAATTATATATTAAGTTAATGAACAAATATTTATATATGTGTGATGCAAAAGATACTTTAATAAATAAATATTTATTAGAAGTACATGACATAGAAATAGTTGATCCGAATGTAGATTATGATTTGTTTTGTAAAATGACGAAACAAAATGAGCGCCGTAGAACAACTATGTTATTTATTATATACTTATATAAGGAAAACGTATATGAAACTGAAAACGTATTAGAAATAATAAATAAAATGATAAATTTTATAAAAATCAATATGAATAATAATGAATATCTAGATATAATCAATGAAATAAGTGAAATAGTAAATATAGTAGCATTGAATATGACTAGTGAAATTAAAAATAATAATGATTTTAAATTTATATTGAATGATATAACCGAATTTTCAAAATGTAAAACAAAAGAGCATCCAGGTATATCTAATAGAACAAAGTTTAAATATATGGATATGTTAGAACAATTTAAGTAATTTAGATTGTATTTGATATATTATTTTTGTTATAATTGAGATAAAAATAATATTATTATGTATACATAAATGATAAAATCTATTTTAGAACCAGAAAAAATAAATTATAAATCAAGTTATGGTATAGATGAAGAAGATATAGATTATGATGCAAACATATATGATTATAAATTTAATAATATATCAGTTGAAATTGCATTGGGTAAAATAAAATATACAAATTCCCAACACGGTGTATTATTTTGTTCAATTTATTTAATAGTAAACGATTCGCCAGTATCAAAAATAGGTATATTTGAGATAAGTGAGAATGATATATTAAGTGATATAAGTGACGATGGATTAGAATTAGAAAAGGGAAATATTTTAATATTTGCAACTGAAAAGTACATAAATAAAATGATTTCAAAAGAGGAAAAAAAATCCCCAATAGAAATAAATGAAGAAATTCAAGACATAGAATCGGTGGTAGATATTACAGAAGTAGATGATGTTATGAAATTAGATATAAACGAAAAAATGACAGCAGAAACTGAAAAATCAATGAAAATATTAGATGAAGGTATTTTTGTTAAAAATGAAAATAAGGAAGTACCATCTTTATTACCAGACGAGACACACTTAGAAAGTGATGAATTGGTAAGTGAATATAAGGAATCAAGAGATAATAAGTGGATAGAAACATTTATGCAAAATAATAAATATTCAGTTATTGATAATGAAGGAGGTGGTGATTGTTTCTTTGCAGTAATTCGGGATGCGTATAGACAAATCGGCAAAGATACAACTGTAAAAAAATTACGTGCAGTGTTATCAAAAGAAGTGACAAATGAATTATTTAATGAATATAAAACATTATACACCAATTTTTCAGCTGAATATGAAAGTATAGAAAGAGAAATGAATGCAATAAAAAGGAAAACAGCTGAAATAAAAAGGAGAATTATAAATGTTACAGATAAAGATCAACATAAAAAGTTAATTGAAAATGCAACCGAATTATCAAATCGTTATAAACAATTAATTGAAGAACGATTAATAACCAAGAATTTATTGAATGAATTTTTATATATGCAAGATATTGATAGTATTGAACAATTACAAGAATATATAATGAAATCCAAATATTGGGCAGATGAATGGGCAATATCAACACTAGAACGAGTATTAAATATAAAAATGATAATATTTGATGAAAAATCTTATACCAATGAAGATAATGATGGGGTAATGACATGTGGTCCAAATAATAGTACAAAAGATTCATTTGTTCCAGACCATTATATAATGACTAGTTATAACGGTGAACATTATACCTTAATCACATACAAGGATAAACATATATTTAAATTTCGTGAAATACCATTTAACATAAAAAATATGATAGTGAATAAATGTTTGGAACGTAATTCGGGTATTTATTATTTAATAGATGATTTTAAAAATTATAAAACAAAAATAGGTTTAGATGCAAATTACGGAGAACCATTACAAGATGATGACAGTTATTTAAATAAAAATTTGTATGATAATGATGTAGCATTTATGTTTCATTCGTTCTCAAATAGTCAACCCAAATCCGGTAGAGGTGCTGGTGAAAAAATAGCAAAAGATAAAATATTAGATTATAAAAAATTAAATACTAAAAAGAAAACCGATGTATTATTTAATTGGCGTAGAAAATTGGATGATTCATGGGGTGCCCCATTTACTGTAGATGACCATAGATGGAACTCTGTAAGACATTTTATATTAGGTTCTCAATATAAAAAGGGATTTCCTGATTTTTATCAACAATTTTCATTAGATAGTGAAAGTGAAATATCTACAAATTTAGATATGGCTATTGCTGCTGCTGGTAAAACTGGTAAATATAAAAATGAAGTATTGCGTCCAGAAAACGTGACAGTGGATGCTGATTATTATAATATGGGACAAAATTCAAAAGTAGAACAAGAAAGATATAAAGCAGTTCTCGCAAAATTTACCCAAAATCAAGATTTAAAACAAGTATTAATGGAAACAAAACGTGCAAAATTAATGCATTTTACAAGAAGAGATGACCCAATGACGGATATGATATTAATGAAAATAAGAAATGAAATAGCATAACATTTTTATATTGTTGTATAATATAAATATGACAGAAAAAATTCATACAATTGACGATAATTCAATAGAAGATATTAATAAAAGAGACGATACCGAATCTATTAAAACAATATCTTTAAGCACTAATACCGATACATCGTTAAGAGGACGCTCAAATAGTATTTTTAATAATATTATTTCACATAGAGCAGTTTTAATATTATTACAATCAACACTATTAATATATAATTATGGTAAAACATTTACAATAAATCATTCGTCTGAAACTATAGAATCATTTGTTAATAATGCTATAAATGATGGTTCTATACATAAAATCGGTTTAAATGATACTCGTAAAACTGCTATTATGGAATTAAAAGAGATTGCACCAGATGGACGTGTTCATACATTTATAGATGACCCGACTAGTGATATTCAAATAGGTATTACAATAAATGATGAACAAAAAAATTTGGCAATAGTATTTCGCGGAAGTGAATCTTTGAAAGATTGGTATTATGATTTACAAGTATACAAACATAACTTGAAGGATGATATATGGATACACTCTGGATTTTATAATCAATTACATTCTGATAATATACATTTATGTATAATTGCAAAGATAAAATCAATAATACAAGAACATCCAGACTATAAAATATTTGTCACAGGACATAGTTTAGGTGGTGCTTTAAGTACATTATTTGGTTATATATTATCACACGAAATAGAAAATATGGTGACTGTAGTATCATTTGCAAGTCCACGTATTGGTAATAAACCTTGGAAAAAATCATTTGAAAATAAATCAAATTTAACACATTTTAGGGTATCTAATAATCGTGATTTAATTACAGCAACACCCAATATTAATTATTACCATGTTGGTACTGATATACGTTTATATAATGATTCATATTATATTAATGTAGGTAAAACTCATTCTTGTTGTGATTTTAGTATTTTTACAAATTGGAGTATTAATGACCATAGTTGCGATTTATATTATAAAAATTTATCTAAAAATATATGGTAATTGCAGATAAAAACCTAGATAGAGAACATTTTTATATTTATATTTTAGTATAAATGTAAAAAATTGAGAACTTTTATATCTTTTAATGAGATTCAATTATTATAAGTTTATATACTTTAAAAATCATGTACGAAGAACAGTATCAAAACCCGGAGGAATTGTTGGTAGAGCAACCAACAGAATTTAATCAATTATCATTGAATGCTGGTGAGTGGACGAGCATTTATATCCCAGTCTTGTCGGATAAGTTACTTTTAATGAATCATCATGACATTGTTCATAAGTTTCAGCCCAAGTATTTGAGAGATTTTCTAGAAAAGATTATCCGGATTGGTAAGATTAGACGAATTGATTTTGTAGACAGGGATATTCCCAATTCTTCAACACCAGTAAAGGCTGCATTCGTTCATTTTGAGTATTGGTACGATACTACAACCGCGCGCAATCTGCGCAATAAGCTTGAAACATACGGTCAATTCCGCCAAAAGGGATATATTTATAAGGGCAAGAGATGTAGTTTCTATTTGCAAAATGATACACAAGAATCAAAGCCTGCATTCTTTGACATTCGTATTAATCATAAGCCAATTCAAGAAGCCGAATGTGACCGAAACGTACATCAGCTATATGCGGAAAATTTACTTCTTGAAAAGGAACTTGCAGAAAAGAAGCAAATTATAGATAATTTGACACAAGAACTTGAGATTTATCGTATCAATCAAGGATTTCAGCCGATTTCTATGTCTCAAATAACAAAGCCGGTCTTAATGCGAAGTGAACTGCATAATCCAAGCCTAAATGATTCTTCATTCTCTTTTGATGATATTTCTACAAATGATACAGTTGAAGACCCGTATACTAGAAACACCGAGCCAATGACAATTGACGAACTAGCAAGTTCTATGGATAAGGTTAGCATTGAAAATAACTAAAATCAAAATATAATTATAAAAATATAAAATATAAAAATATGACTTCGGTCATTTTTTTATTTGACTTCATGCACACTCATACGAAGTGTTTCAATCATATTTTGTGAGAACATTTTTTTTTTTTTAGATATTTTACAAATAGAATTCAAAGAGTCAATAAAGTTCTCATTTTTATACATTTTTTTAACAACATTACAATACGTATTCATATTTTGAATATATTTATTCTTCTTTTTATTAAAATCAAGACTATATCCATTCAATTTGATACATTCCAGCATATAATCATCCAAATGAAACATAAATATAGATTTTACAATATAATATGATAATGTATGTGTTTTTTCCTTATATGCACTAACGATGTTGGTTGAATTTATTAAGTCAGTGTAGTTAATATTAAAATAATTGAGAACCTTGCAACATTGAAATAGTGAAAAAATACGTTCATACTGCATCATTTTAACTAATTTTGTGTTTACTGTATTTAACCATTTTTCTTGGTTCTCATTCCATCTAGTATTAGAGAACACAATAAACATATTGTTAATAATTTCTGCCCAAATTTCGCAATAAGTTTCTGCTATTCTTACATCACTTTTCACATTAAATAATTTCATTATTTGATTATTTGTGTCTGTGTTCTCAAACATTGAAAAATCTAACCCTAAACTATGAAATGTTTCATGAATAAATACTTTAAACCATTCTTCCTCACGGAAAATATGTATTTCATTGTCTTTTTTACACGCATATGTAAAGGCTGTATTTACATGTTGACGGTCTATATATTCATTCTTTAAAGAAGGTAACTTCTTATTTTCATTAGTTAAAGACAAATATATTTCAAGTGTTTGAGAACATTTACCCTTTGAAAAATAATAAGCAACAAATAACCAAATATATATGTTTTTAATCATTTTTTGTAAAAAAGCGTTGTTATCCGTGTTTTTATCACTTCCAATATATACAATAATATCATGTTCTCTAATCTTGAAAATAATCTTGTAATAAGTATGAATATTATGTTGTATATATTTATTAATCTTTGTTGGATAGTATGATATATCACATGGAATACCAGTATATTTGGAATACTTTAATTTATTTTTGTTAAGATTCCAATGTTCTCTAGAATTTGCAATATGATTAAATAATAGAGAGAACATTTTTATAGTATGACCAGAATATTTAATATTACCCATTTTTATGTAGGGTTTTATTTCATTATCTATTTCTTGAATTATTTCATTAGAAGTATCCGTTATCATAGTATAATTATATATATGTGATTAGATATTAAATAGAAAATTGATTTAAAAATTGATACAAATCTTTTTTAAAAACATATCAAAAATATATAATGGGAATCAAATATTTAAATAGATTTTTAAAAGAAAATTGCAGCAAAAACTCTATACGTAAAATTAATTTAAATCAATTACAATCAAAAACAATTGTAATTGATGCAAGTATTTATATGTATAAATATATTGCGGAAAATGCGTTAATTGAGAACATGTATCTATTAATATCATTATTATTAACAAACAATATTATCCCATTGTTTATATTTGATGGTAAACCACCGCCGGAAAAGTATGCTTTATTAGAGCAACGTAGAGTTCAAAAGAAAACAGCCGAAGATAAATATAATGAATTAATGATGGAATATACAGATGAAGAATTAGACCTAGATAAGAAGATGTTATTATTTCAAGAAATGAAAAATCTAAAAAATCAATTTGTACGATTGACCGAAAACGATAAAAAGAAAGTAAAAGAATTATTAGATGCTTATGGTGTGATGTATTATGTTTCACCAGGTGAAGCCGATGATATATGTGCATATATGGTAATAACTGGTAAAGCATGGGCTTGTTTAAGTGATGATATGGATATGTTTGTATATGGTTGTCCACGCGTGATTCGTAATATTAGTCTGTTAAATAAAACTGTACTATTTTACGATACAAATAATATATTAGCTGATTTGTGTATGAGTGAAGAACATTTTAAACAAATATTAGTATTATCTGGAACTGATTATAATATATATGAGAAAACCGATCTGGACACGACAATTGAATTATATACAAAATATATGAAGCAACTTGTTACAAAAAATATATCAAGTAATATATCTTTTTATCAATGGATAATGCAAACAAGTGAATACATAAGTAATGTAGAACAATTGAATAAAATATGTGAATTATTTAAAATAAATCACATAAAAGAATTGGATGAAATAAATATCATTTTGAAACATAGAAATAGTCAGGAATTACATAGTATAATGGAAAAAGAAGGTTTTGTATTTGCATAATTTACAATAGTGATGACATGTAACATCCTTTAAAGTCGTGTATACCGGTATGAGTTAAATTTATTGTTATATCAATCCATAATTCACCACCATGTGATGACCAACGATTACAAAACATCCAATCTTCGGATAAGTAATGGTCATCAACAACGCCACAGTCAAATAGTGCATGTGCATATTTATTTTCATCTGGGTTGAGAAAGTTAACATCATCTGTATATTTTGTTTCTGGATAATATTCACACATTTTTTCTATTGCATTGCGTTGAATAAGCATGAACCCTGTTGCAATATGTTTCACTTTTGTTAAATTATTTTCAATAGTAACTATTTTTGATGTATAATTAACATTATACTTTAACATATTCATTTGAATTGCATGTTCATTATTGATTTTTTTTAATAATGAATCATCTTTTTTATCAATGATTGACTTTATTGGATTTGGGTTATCTTCTGTTGGTACTATTTTATTAAAATTATAAGATTTTAATGGATAAATACCACCTGATATAGGTTTATTTGCAATTAACAATTTGAGAATATCAAAAGGATCCCATGTAATATCATTATCAATAAACATCATATGTGTCATATCGTTACATGCCATTGCTTTGGCAACTAGATTATTTCTTGCGCGAGAAACTAGGCTATCACTTTTACAGAATAATACATGCGTTTGTATGTTAAAGTGTGAGAACAATTCTTTGGTTTGCATTAAACAATGAACAAAATTTACAAAACATACACTACCATAACATGGTGTTAAAATGTATAATACTGGCTTATGCTCATTTACATATCCTTTAACAGAATCATAAATATCAATTGTATTGGAATTAATCTCGGCAGTTATATTTTTGTTAGTAAATGTTTGTTCACTCATATAACATTAAAATTAAATATTTTTTATATCATTTTTATACTGATTGAATTTAATCAAACAAAAAATCTAAATATGTAAAAAATATGTATTTGTCTAATACATATTTTTATCGGTGTAATAATTTTATTCTTTTTATCGGTGTAATAATTTTATTCTTTTTATAGGTTTACTAATTTTATTCTTTTTATATGTTTACTAATTTTATTTAAGCTGCAATAATATCACTAGCCTTTTGGAAGTGGTGCTTCATGTAACGCTGAAGATTAAAATAAGTTAGCTCATCCTCCTTTGCTACCTTAAGAAGCTTGGTGAGCTTGGCATCGGGGTGAATGATACGACCATTCTTCTTATCTTGCAACTTATGAGATTGAATGTATGTATTAATCTCCTTGCTAACCTCAGTGCGGGCCATCTCGCTTCCAATCTCCTTACCTAGAAAAATAGCAAGCTCATCACTAATTCTAGCAGGCTTTACGAAGCCAGAAGGCTTACGATTTCCATTGTTGCGACGCTTCTTACTAGAAGCCTTTGCTGCAATCTTCATCTCACGGGCCATAGCCTTCTCAAGAGTCTTGAAGTCACTCTTAACGTTGGAAAATAGAGCAACCAATTGCTGAAGCTTGGCACTGAACTCGGCCATCTTCACCATAATAACTGGGGGCTCAACTACAGCAGGCGCCTCTGTTGGCGCAGGTGTCAACTCATTAGTGACAGGGGCTGCAGGGGCTACCGGTGCAGCATCCTTAGTTGCCTTCTTGGTTGCCTTTGCCTTAGTGGCAGAAGTGGTTGTGGTATCGGTTGTCTTTGAAGCTCTTACCATTATACTAGTATATACTATCAATGCATTACGTTTTTAAGTAATTTTACAGTTATATATATATATTTTAGTATATATATATATATCTTACACAGCATTGTAATGCGTTAAAATATTTAGTTATGAATATTTAGTATATTATAGATTCATATAACCACGGCAATGCAAATCTAGCATCTCTAGATACTAATGTAAGTGCGGTTAACGCGTGAAATGTACCTAATTTGCGCATATCAATATTAATACCACTATATACCATATTTTCTATTACAATTAAACATGCAGTTCTCAATTGTATGACTGATAGATCAATATGTCTAATAGTATTTGTAAAAATATTTTCAAATGGACTATGAAATGGAGAAATTTGTAATTTAACATTACCAGATAATTGTCCACGATAATTCCATATATCAAATAAATATCTATATAATTGACTATATTGCAAATGAGATAATTCAGTAAACCAAGTACTTTGTGTATAATTACCCAATTGATCAATTTCAATAAATAACATATTTATACGTTCTAATATAGTTTTTTGACGGATTTCAACAATATTATTGTAACGTTCGGTATCTTCTGTTGTAGTATATGGGTTATAAACATTAATTTGTGGATTATAATTAGTTAATGTACTAGGTTGTTCATTTGTATGTTCTATGCTATTTGTTAAACGATTAATAATTTGTCTATATCTAACGTGAATATTTATGTTATTTTTATCACGTATATATGGTTTATTAATTGAACGAAAAGCGTAATTTGTACATATTGTTAAATTGTACATATTAATTATATATTTTTTTTGTTTTTGAGAAAATGGAGAACGTGTATATGGATTGTATATTTTGGTTGTTTTACGTATTAATTCAATTAAGGATGTTACATTAAACCCATATGTAAAATTGTTATCATCAGTATAACTATAAAATTGTTCTCGTTCAACCTCATGTAATGGCTCAAATGTATAAAAATCAGTATCATTTACACATGTTTTTATATCACAAACATTTTGTTTATATATTTTCATTACTAGACGAACCAATTTACGTCTAATGTATTTTTGTATCAAGGTTGCATTAATATTTTTAGAAAAACAGTTATGAATTCTTGATATTAATTCATTTTTTTTACCAGATACTTTTAGTTTATATATTTTACAAACTTCTTTTAATATAGGAATAGTATAACTTGTTAAAAAAATATCATTTTGTATATAATCTTCATATGTAAATACAGATAACTCTTTTTTTTTATATTTTCGTTTAGGTTTTATAATTGTACTATTTTCAGGTATTAAACTATTTTCAATCATTATATTATTACTTATATAATATTTATATATATTTATTTTTTATTTCAATATATAAGTTGCTTCAAAAAAGATATATATTTATTTTTTTCTTACAAAATATCACTAAAAACATGTATTATTGACATCAAAATATATTTTATATACTGCATAATGGGTTAACATTTTAAAAAATTGATATAAAGATACATCTATATAATGTAGTATACTTATAGCACAGCTAAGTCTTATTATGTCCAAGTCCACTCCTATTGTATTGAACGTTAACGATTGGGATACATCTAGTATCCGCTACATGCAACCAAAGGTAAATGATCGCGGGGGAAAGGCGATTAATGTTATCAGCACACAGTCCAATCGGTCACTTCATATTTCTACACCACTCATGATGACATGGGGAATTAGTGATTATGTTGATGAGAAGACCGGTGAGTCTGACGGTAAGTTCAGCATGTCTTTGGTATTTCCAAATGGTGATTATACTACACCTGCTACCGATGAATTTCTTTCCAAGCTAAAGGGGTTTGAAAACCAAATCTTGGATGATGCGGTTAAGTATAGCGAAGCCTGGTTTGGTGAAGATTTGTCTAGAGAGGTTGTAAAGCATAATTTCTTTCCATTCCTTAAGTATACAAAGGATAAGCTAACCAAGAAGATTGACCCAACAAAGTCACCATCAATTAGAGCTAGAGTTCCTAATTATAATAACAAGTGGGGCGTTGAAGTCTATGATACTCAATCAAACTTGTTGTTTCCATGTGATAATGATAACATGACACCAATGGATTATGTTCCAAAGAAGAGCAAGGTAGCTGCAGTATTGCAATGTGGTGGTCTATGGTTTGGTGGTAAGGGTTGGGGTGTAACCTGGAAGGTAAATCAATGTGTTGTCAAGCCACAAGAGGTTGTTAGTGTATTTGGTAAGTGCCATATTCAATTGTCGGCAGATGATATTAAGTCTATTGATAAGGAGGCACCGACATCAACAAATGATGACGATGAGGTAGATATTCTACCTGCAACTACACCAAAGCCTGCTACTTCTACTGAAGTTGAAGATAGTGAAGATGAAGAGGAAGAGCCACAGCCACAGCCAGAGCCAGAGCCAGAGCCAGAGCCAGCACCAGCACCCAAGAAGAAGATTGTTAAGAAGGCAGCTCCAGCTCAGGAAGAGGACGCACCAGCACCCAAGAAGAAGGTTGTTAAGAAGAAGGCTGTTGCCGCATAAAAAAATGTATATAAAATATTAAAAATAAAGCAATTGAATAAAAATTATAAAAAGCAACCGAATAAAACTATAATAAACAAAAAAGCACCGAATAAAATTACAAACAAAAGCCAAATATAATAATGAAAATATTTTATAAATATTTTTTTATCAACCAAAAAATAATATAATAAATAATATTATATTATTGAATTAATCACATTTTTAATGATTTTCTATAGTAGGAACAAGGACTAGTATATGATAAAATAAATCTATTTGGGACATTTACCATCTTTTATGAAATGAAGATACCCGTATTTTTCCCATTTATCTAACACATTATGTATTTCAGCATATATTGTATCAAACTCTTTATTTAAATATGGCACTGGCTTATCGTATGTATAATCTTTCCATAAATTCGGTTTACCCATTTTTCTGGTTCGTTTCATAGTTTTGGTCATTATGTTAATTACATTACTTACTTCATTTTTAAAATGTGCATGTTTTAATATATTTCTATACATCTTTACCATTTCCATTTGACGTTTTTTCATATCATCTTCAATCGGTTTGTTTAAATATTTTAATAGAGTATAACTTTGACATAACGTATCATTTTTGTTTACATTAATATTTTGATATTTCTCATCTACACTACACCATTTTATAGTTTCTCCGTTTTTACCAGGTTTTGTTAATATATGATGATTTGAATATTCAAAGTCTGCATTAGCCGATTCTATCATAAATTTCCACTCACGTGGTGCATATGTTTCTTTAATTATTTCACGAATAGTTAAATCACCAAAAATTTGATTGATATATGTATAATGCTGTTTTGAAAATAACTCTAAATTTATTTTTTCGCATTTATTCATTTATAGTTTTATAAAATATAAATATAAAATATAACTCTATTTTTATATAATTTATAACAAAATATGGAAAATACAAAGCCAAAGTTTAGAGGAAGATTTAAATTTTCATTATGTAAATGGCTACGAATAAATAATAAAATATACACTGAAAATGATGAAGAAAATAAAAAAGATTGGGATAATGATGGCTTAATAAATGGAAATAAACCGATTATTGTAAAACGCCGTCTGCCAGTATTTTACATAAAATTATAAAATTGATTTATTATGTAATTAGTATAGTTATTACATAATAATGGAATTATTTTGGATACTTTTAGTTGTAGCTGTTTTTGTCTTATTAATTACTATTGTCTATATAATAATAAGGTGTTTCGTTAATTATTTCGTGGGGGATACTACATTAATGATTGATGATGAAATTATTAATGAAATCCTAACTAGAAATCAAAACTAATTATATAATTTTATATTTATAAATAAATCAGTTCTACCTGATATATTATAAATATCTTTTGTATTTATTTTTGTTATACCCTTTTTTACAAAAATCACGCTTTGTTCTTGTGTCATCTTTAATGTATTGACTTGTATTGGATATTCAATTTCATTACACATTACATAAATATATTCTTTCCCCCAAATATCATTTATATTATAAACCACATTTACGTGTACATTATTTTTTTCATCAATTTCTATATTTTCTGGTAATATTGGATAACAATTTATGTATAAATCCTTGTTATTATCTAAATCATAAATAAGTTCATGATGCCATAATGGTATTATATATATTTTGTCTTCGTGTGTCAATTTATATAAATTCCTTTCGTATAAATCATGCAATGATGGATTTAATATTATACATTCATCCTTTTCATTCTTATCTTTCATTATTTCGTCAATTTTACTTATAAGATTTTCGGTAATATGTAGCTCATCCATATATTTCATCATTATTGTTTTTGTTTTTATTAATGTAGGTTTATCTAACTTTTCTAATAATATCACTGCCTTTTCTTCACATAGTGCTGTTATACGATTAATTATATTGTAAAATATTGTATTACTTGTTTCATTTTCCAATATTTTATTCAAAAATAATAATAGTATATTTTTATAGGAAGAATTGTCTTCGGTATGAATACTAAACTCCCTTATTCTTAAAATATGTTGATATGCTGTATTTATCTCTTGAAATTTGCTAACTGCCTCTGGTGTTTTATTTTTATCCGGATGGTATATAAGGGCTTTTGTATGATAATGTCGTTTTATTTGATTTATTGTTATTTTTTCATCATTTATATCCAAATCTAATATTTTATATGCAGTTTCAGTTTTCATCTAATTTGTATATTTGATTTATTATATAAAATAACATACTCTCTAAATGGTATATGGGTCTATAATTATTATTGTAATATTTTAAAAAGGTATATGTTCTATCTATTATTAGAGAGGTTTCACAAGAGTTTAATTGACCATTATAAATAAAATGTGATATGATTGTCCATATACAATCTGACACATCCAAGTTATAGGTTAATATGTTATACAAATCTTCTCTTATCTCAATAAACTTATCTTTTTCTAAATTCTCAATTCTGTCAATTATTTTATCGCAGACAATATTAAATACATCTTCAGGCAATTCATTGTTATTCTCATTATTTAATAAACTAAAATATCGTAATTCTTTTATATTCATAACATCCATTGCATTAATCTTATTAATATGATTTGTCGGCATTTCTATTTCATTATTTATATTTTTGCCATATATACGATTTACAAAATTATCAGGTGTTACGGCTTCACTTGTCATTGGTAGTTCTTTTGCTATATATTTGTATTCATCTATTGATGGTCTTGATACTTTAATTATATTACAACTATTTATTATCGTATATGGTAAAAAACTTATCTGTTCAGTTATTATCATAAATTTGATATGTATATTTGTATGTGAATGATTATATTGTTGCATATAACTATAAAATATATCAAGCAATTCAGAATGAATACTTTGGAAATTTTTACATAATATTATACCTATCTTTGTTGGTTTTACAGATATTATATCTACTATTTGGAAAAATATTTCATGCCACAATGTCTTTGAATTACACCCCAATAATGACATATCAACCTCATAATGTATATCACTTATACGATAAATATATTGTTGCTTATCGGTTGTTACTGTAATTTTCTTATCATATTTCATGCTAGATGGACTGTACTTTTTTAATATATTCAATGTTTGAGAATACTTACCTATACCAGATGGACCATAAATGATACTATTTTCCATATTATAAATATTATCAGGAAATTTGGTAATAGTCTGGTATAATTCAGGATGTATATTATGCTTTTCTACAGATTGAATATAGTCGTCAAAACTTGATTCATAATACTTCATAATAATTATTAGTAATATTTATTATCATTTTTTTATACGCATTTACCCTTTTTTGTTTTTCTTTTACTTTGAGATTTTTTTCTTCGTTTACCGCCATTTCTACGCGTTCTTTTTGCAGATGGTTCATCATCACTTTTTCTACTATTACTGCGTTTTCGTGTAGTATTTAATTTAACACCTACACATATTTCATCAACTAATTTATCCACTTCATCTCTCGATAATAATTCATTATATATTTCATATAATTTTTTATATTCATGATTTACGGCGAATTTTCGTATTTTTGAACCGGATAATCCACTTACATCATCACTAACATTTCTATCTATATAAATACACTTAACATGTTGCATACTTGGTTTACTTTTATTGAGTTCTATATTTTGTTCGTCATTACAAAATTGTTTTCTATTGTTATGTTCTTTATCTATTAATTCTTTACCCATTACAAAATATACTTTATTAGGGTCTGGTTGTAATTTTAAAGCACATAAACGAGCTTTAAATATACCATTACAATTTGAATCATTAATCACTTCTACATTATCTATATCATTACCAAGCATGTTATTAATAAATTTTACTTTGGAATCAGGACTTAATGGATTTTGATATTTGGGGTTTTTTATATTTACATGCTTACCTATTTCAGAACTTTCATCAAACCCATCTATTGGTTTTATACTTTCTAAATTATTTTTTGTTTGTGTTATATATACTTTTACAATTCCATTTATTTTTTTAGATTCATCTATAGCTGCTTTTATTAATTTTATATGTCCTGGTGTTGGGGGGTTCATACGTCCAGCAACAAAAAATATAGGTTTATCCATTATACATACGTGAAGATTTAAATTCGCACAAAAATTGTTACAACAAATATATGTTTTTATAAACTAGAATAGTGTTGATTAATTCATTTTTTGCAGGTTAACAGTGCCATTTTAAATATTCAAATGTGTATAACATATACCAACATAACCTGATAGAGTTACCTTATAACATTCTTCTTTTATATTATCTGTTATATCTAACCCCATTATAAATGTTTTAAATTCTTCTATTGTTTTATTATTGTTATCCCGTGTAAAATCTTTTAATTTATCATAGGCATCTGTCATATTATATTTTCGTAAAATTGTTTGGTAAGCCTCTGCTATTACAACCGAATTATTATTTAAATCATCAGTTATTGTTTTTACATTGGGTATTATTTTATCTAATCCTACAAATATTTTCTGTAACGCTATTACACTATATCCAAACGCCATACCAACATTGCGCAATACAGTACTATCTGTTAAATCTCGTTGAAGACGTGATACCGGCAATTTTCGTGACATAAATTCAAATAATGCATTTGATAAACCTAGATTACCTTCTGCGTTTTCAAAATCTATTGGATTTACTTTATGTGGCATCGTAGAAGAACCCACTTCATCTTTATTTATTGACAATTGCAGATAATTTTTGAATATATATAACCATATATCTTGACATAAATCTATTAAAACTGTATTGGTACGTTTTATTGTATCAAAAATAATACTTAAATTTTCATAATTATCTATTTGTGTAGTATATTTACTACGTATACAACCACAATCCTTTGTAAAATCGTTTGCAAAAGTTTCCCAATCATAATTGGGATAAGCTACACAATGAGCATTTAAATTTCCAACGGCTCCTCCAAATTTACACTTATATTTAATATTATTTATTTGTTCTTTTATTTCTTCTAATCTATAATTAAATACTTTCATTTCCTTTCCAAATGTTGTTGGAACTGCAGCTTGACCGTGTGTATGACTTAACATTATTATATTATTATATTTTGTGTGCATAGCGTCTAATTTTTTTATTACCATTTCCAACAAAATATTATATTCTTTTTCTATAAAACTTTTTATTAATATCGGGTATATTACATTATTCAAATCTTGGGATGTTAATCCAAAATGAATAAAACTAACATAATCCTTCAGTTGTGTTTCTAATAAAATGTTTTTTATATATATTTCTACTGCTTTAACATCATGTTTAATTACATTTTCTATTTCTTTTATCTTTTTACATTCATTTATATCAAAATTATCTAATATATCAAATAATATTTTATAATTTGCATCTGGAATATTTATACTAGGCAAACTTTTCATCAATTTATATAAATATTTAATTTCTATAGTAACTCTTTCTTTTTGTATTGCATATTCTGTAAAATAATTTTGACAACATTTGGTATATTTATTATATCGTCCATCACAGGGTGAAATTACCAACAACGAATCCATTAATAATATATATCATATACTTTATATATTATTTTTATATAAGACTAGTATTTAATTGTTGATTTACTTGCATAAATGTTGTACATCTCGGCATATGCTTTATGCAACTAGAATTTATATATGTACAAGTACTTCTCAATCCACCCAAATAATCTGTTACCGTATCATGCAATGAACCTCTATATGATACCTTTAATACACGCCCTTCTGATGAACGGTATTTTGCCATTGAACCATAATGCTTCTCTTGAGCTACTTCAGAACTCATTCCATAAAATAATTTCTTTTTTTTACCATCTTCTTCTATTATTTCACCTGGATTTTCATCATGTCCAGCAAATTGACCACCAACCATGACGAAATCTGCACCACCACCAAAAGCCTTCGCCATATCGCCTGGACATGTTATTCCACCATCAGATATTATATGACCACCTACACCATGTGCTGCATCTGCACACTCAAGCACAGCCGATAGTTGTGGCATACCAACGCCCGTTTTTAATCTTGTTGTACATGCTGAACCTGGACCTATTCCCACTTTCACTATATCTACTTTACCTTCCAATATTAATTCTTCAACGATTTCACGTGTTACTACATTACCAGCAATTATAATCTTGTCAGGATAACGACATCTAACGCGCTTACAAAAACTTACCATACCATCCAAATATCCATTTGCTATATCTATACAGATAAATTTACAATCTATTACATCCATTATAGATTCTAACTTTTCGTAATCATTATCCGAAATACCAGTTGATACACCAAAATAATTTGGGTCTAATTTTTCTTTTTGATTTTGATAATCTTCCGCTGTATAAAATTTATGTAACATTGTTAATATCTTATATTTTGATAATACATCATATATTTCAAAAGTGCCGGTTGTATCCATATTAGCACTCATTATGGGTACACCTGTCCAATCAAGTTGACTATTTTTAAACTTAATCGTACGTTCTAGAACTACATCTGACCTACTTTTCAACGTAGAACGCTTTGGGCGTATTAATACGTTATTAAAATCTAGTTTTGTACCAAATTCTATTTTTGTCATTATATTTATTATATTTATTATAATTATAGGTTTAAGTTATTATTATTAAAGTTATTATTATTAAAGTTATTATTATTAAAGTTATTATTATTAAAGCTATTAAAAATAATTTGTATTATATGTTTATATGAATTATATTAACAATTTAAAACAAGTAGATATATGTTGTGGGTTAGCTTGGGGCGATGAAGCAAAAGGTAAAATTGTTTCAGGATTAGCTAGTTCTGGCAAATATGATATGGTCTGTAGATGGGGAGGTGGAAATAATGCGGGACATACTATCTATATTGATGGAAATAGATATAAAACTCATCTTATACCAGGCGGGGTTTTTTATAATATACCGTCAATTATTGGTCCGGATTGTGTTGTAAATCAAAAAGGGTTTATTGAAGAAGTTAATTATTTAAAAGAATGTGGATTTAATACCGATTGTATCAAGATTTCACCTAGAGCGCATGTTATTACCGATACACATATTGAAGAAGATATTAAATTATATCGTAAGCAAGGATCTACTGCTAAGGGAATTGCACCATGTTATCGTGATAAATATGCTAGGTTTGGAACTCTTGTAAAAGATGTTGAATTTTTTAAACCTTATTTATGGGACGAAAAATTATATGGAACTATTCTTTGTGAAGGTGCACAAGGTGTATGGTTAGATATTACACAAGGTAATTATCCATATACTACTTCGTCTACTACATTACCTTATGGTGCATGTAGTCTTGGATTTCCACCACAACTTATTAATACTATTTACGGAGCAGCTAAAATATATGATACACGGGCTGGAAATGATACAGATTTTCCAGCAGAACTACACGATGATACTGAATTAACTACTATTGGTAAAGCCGGTAGAGAAATTGGTACTACCACTGGAAGAACTAGAACAGTCAATTGGTTAAATATGGATAAATTAATAAAATCCATTAATATGACTGGTTCTACCGTTATCATTATTTCCAAAGTAGATATTCTAATAGAAGTTAACTTATTTAAATTAATACATAATAATAGTATTGTTCCTTTTGATACATTAACAGATATGACTAATTATATTACTTATAATTTACAACAAAAATGTAAATTTGTAAAACAAATAGTCTTCTCGGATAGTCCAGAACATATTGTTATACCTAATTAATTTTTTGATTTAATGTAATAAAATGTTTTTTATTATATTATACGTTCATATAACGAACCAAATTCACAAATGGTGCTGATAGATAAATATTATAGAATGATGAACCCGACATAATAATTGCACTTACATACATTATTATTTGGGCTAATTGATGCGTTTCGGGTTTTTGGATATTATTATAAGTAAATATTACTACAATACTAGATATTATATATGTTGCCATTGTATGTTGAAATTTATCATATCGGGTTTTATATGCACCCGATAATGGAATTAATTCTCCAGTTTTTTTATTTACTTCTATCATATATTGATTATATGTAATATAAATGATTAATGATGATACCATTATTAAAAATGTTGCTAATGCTATAAGATAAGGAATAAAACCATCAGGGTTGTTTTGAACTATGTTAAATATAGAAACCATTAACATAGGTGCTGTTATACATAATGGAATTAATGTTAATTTATAATTATCTAGAGAATACGATAAATAAACGAGAACCAATAGAAAACTAATTATTAATAATATAAATTGTTTTAAAAAATTTATGTTTATAAATTCAAACATATTATTACTATATCTATAGAATTTATATTGATGGTAAATTATATGTATTACATAACCAACCAACTAATTCTTCTACTGAACATGTTAAAAAACCGTGTGGACACTTCTTTATATTTAAAAATTTTGGCTTTTTCATATCAGGTCTAAAATAAAATACATAGGGTCCATACTGACCTCTTCGTATATCCATATATTCATTCAATTTTCGTAACATAAATTTCTCTTTGGGGGCATTTTCTATTAGTTCTATCACATCATCTAACTCTATCTCTTCTAATTTCTTTTGTATTGCTTTCACACTGACACGTTTTTCACCATATTCTACATACATGCCATATCTACCATTTTTTATATACAAATCTTCGTTTTCATATCTACCTAGCTTCTTATCATTTACTTCTATTAATTCATTTAAACTATATTCACCTCTTTGAATTTTTTCTAACTTTACATCTTTATTTGCTGTTATATATTCAACACTACCATCTTCCAATGTATGCTTAATTGCTGGCCCATATTTTTCATATATAAATTCGTAACCTTCTTCTATTGGATAACTTTGTTTTGATATTGATTTTATTGTCTGGGATTGACGTTTTATTTCACTTACACAATTACGGCAAATATTTGCCCAATCCATAATTTCACCACTTGATATCTTATCTAAATCATATTCCATATCCTTTGTGTATTCATAGGAAAACATATCCTCATAATATTTTAACAAAAACTCTATAGTCAATACACCTACTGATTGTATTACCAATTTTTGTTTTTCTGCACCAAATACCTTTTCTACATTACTTGTTATTATTTTGTTCTCTTTTAATTGATATTCTTCACACACTTTTTTAACACCTTCTATATCCATTTTATTTACATATCCACGTTCTTGAATTGTTTCTACTATTGAGGAAAATGTTGATGGACGACCTATTCCCAAATCTTCTAATTTATGAATTAAACTGGCTTCCGTGTAATGATTGTGCTGATTTACTACATGTAATTCACTATTTATTTCATTATATGGAACATCTTTGCCAGAGTTCTCTATTGTCTTTAAATACATATGTAATGCTGTTGGATTATTTTCATTTTCTGTTTCATCACCATTATCATCTACCTTCTTCCATCCTAGAAATGATGGAATTTCTACATTATATGCATAATGTAAATCTTTCGGTGCAGTTATTTTAATATTTGATACATTATATATTGCTGCTGACATACAGCTTTGTAATGTATTTTTCCATATTAATTTATACATTGTATTCATTCTAGTATCTTCACAATTTCCTATTGCTTTTACATCTATTTGCGTTACTCTTATCGCTTCATGAGGATTATTAGTGTCTTTGTTCTCTAATTTATCTAAATTTCCTACATATTTTTTATTTTTAAAAAGGTTCTCTATATACATATTTGACTTCTCTAAAAATGATTTAGAATACTTTGTACTCTCTGTACGCATGTAAGTTATAAAACCACCTTGATATAATTTTTGACAAATATCCATTGTAGTTTTTGGAGACATATGGAGAACATTACTCGCCACTTGCAATAATCGGGAAGTATGGAATGGTTTTGGGGGTTCTTTTGTTGATTTTTTAAAATCACCAACAGATAATCTATGTGAAAATGTTTTGGATAATTCCAGAAATTGGAGAACATCCTTACTTGTTGATATATCTTTATTTAATTGGAATTTGATATTTTTCGTGAAGAATTTACCGTGTATTTTGTATTTTTCTTCTAATTCATTTGTTTTATTATTATGGTTCTCATATATCAATCGTAATGCGGGAGTTTGACATCTTCCAGCTGATAATGAATTTGACTTATTGTTATATAAATACTTCCATAAATAAGGTGAAATCTTATAACCCACCAACATATCTAAAACTTGGCGGGCATGTTGTGCATATATTAATTTCATATCTAGAATTGTAGGGGTTTTTACACATTCTTGGATTGCATTTTTTGTTACCTCGTGAAAAATTACACGTTTTGTTGTTTCTACAGGTAATTTGAATTCCATACATATATGCCAACCGATGGCTTCGCCTTCACGGTCATCGTCTGTTGCTATAAATATATTGTTTTTGGAGAACCTTTCTATTATTTTTCTCATTTTTTTTACATGTTCTCTCTTTTCATCAATTATTGTAAAGGTTGGTGTGAATGTATCCTTCGTATCTATTGATTTTAATCCATCTATTTTACGAATATGACCTTTGGATGCTATACAACAGTAATCTTGGCCTAGAAAATGCTCTATTTTTGCACATTTTGATGGGGATTCTACTATAAATAAATATTTGGCATCTCTATTTACTGATTCTTCAGAGTTGGAATTCTTATTCTTAATATTTTTTTTATAATATTTTGGAGGCATTAGAGAACCTTGTATTAATTAACCATAATATTTTATATTTATATGTGTTTTTCATATGTTTTTAGATTGGGTTTCATAATTATATTCAGGTTCTCTATTACTTGAATATAATTTGTTGTTTTACAGTAAAATGTAAAAAATTGATGTAAAATACATATAACATTGTTCCTTAATAAATGAATCAAATATTTTAATATAATGAGTGAATCTCTAATATATTTTCAATATTCTAGCACAGACTCTCTTCAACACTACACTAGTAGATACGGTGGATATTATGATGATGATGAACATGATGATACTTGTCAAATGTGTGAAACAAATATACCATTATATAATTGCAATAAATGTGGCGAATGTATTTGTGATGATGATACCTGCTGTATGAAATTTCCTCATTATTCTAATACAACATACTTCGTATGTGTAAATTGCGTTAATGTAATTTCAATGAAATTAGTTCTACAGATTGATTTGGGAAAATTGGAATTATTGAAAGAAAAAATACGTACAGGGAGCACTTGTAATTCAGTTTGTTCATCAAGAACAACTAGTAGAAGTAGTTATAGTGATAATACTAATAGTATTAGCAGTTTAAGTGAAGTTTCTACACAAAATTGCAATCGGGAAAGAGAGAATAGTATAACTAGTAGTAGTAGTAGTGGGGATTCTACCGAAGTTGCACAAAATATAATACCTTTCTATTAAACAAACAAATATAATAATCTATTTTAGAATATGTCTATCCAATTCTGGTATAGTATTTTCATCATACATTGTAAAACAATTAACTTGGTTAATAGTTAAATAATGTTTTTCTTTTGGATTTAGTTCTTTTACATAATTACGAACACGTAATGTATATGACATATGAACATGAAAATTATCTATTTTACAAATAATTATATTTAAAAATAATCCACTGTAACTAGTAATATAATATTCAATATTTACTTTTTTATTTGTAAAAACCATGTTACCCAATACTTGTAATAAGCGAAATTTTATATCCAAGTATTGATTTTTTTTTTCAACTCGCGTTTTTTTTAAACATTTTGTAGCTAATTGGTCTAATTCTATTTCCGTAAAAGGCATATTATAATTTTTATGTTTAAAATAAATATATTTTAATAAATAATGACATATACAATCTGATAAACGACGAATAGGTGAAGTAAAATGACAATATTCGGGCATTCCAACTAAATCGTGCGACTCCACATTAGACATATAATCAGCGCGTATACCATTGGTTATAATTTCTTGTAATAATTCTTCACCCGATATTTCATTATAAACTGTCTGTAACCATTCACTTGCAATACATGTTCTAAAAATACCAGTATTTAAATTAATTTTTAAATATTCACCTACAAAAGAATTTGCAAAAATTGCAAATTCGGCAATCATTTGCTTCATTAATTGTTCCTTTTTTGTATCTTCGTATAAATATACATGGTTCTCTTCATATATAGGATATGCTGTAGAAACTTCGTTCAATTTAATACCTTTTGTTCTTAATGCCCGTTTGGTCTTTAATACTTCACTTATTTTTAATCCTATATTAAAGATATTCATTTCATCGCAAATTACTGCAGCATCATTATAACTAAACGCATTATCCTTTTTTACAAATATAGTTGTAAATAATAATTTTATTTCGTTTATAGGTTCATATGTAGTTGAATTAATTTCAGATAATACTGTAATAGCCTTTTTTGTGTTACCATCATATGTACCTTGCAAACTAGATAGTTCTAATACTTTGGTTGGCATCATGTGAATTGGAGCACGATTTGATGGATATTTTGTAGTTGTTCTATTTACAATATCATTCCATAAATTAGAATTTAATTCTATATATTCGGTTGGGTCTGCTATATGGATTGCAAAATATAATCTTTCGTTCTCGGTATATATTGAAAAAGCATCATCTGCATCTTTACAACCTATTGGATCTATACTATAAGTATTGTACATTGTCATATTAACACGTTCACTATTATCTATTGAATATAAATGCGGATTATCAATACTATTTGTTAGAATTTCGTCATTTATAATATCCCTTTTATTACCATATTTTGGTTCAACTATTTTGGTATAATTTTCTTCATATAATTCATTGTTCATAATACAAATCTAATTATTTATATTATAATTCATTATTTATATTATTTGTAAATTATGTGCAATTACTACCATCTTCATTACACGGCACATTGTATTCTGTCCAAGTTTCGGGAATAGCCCATGCACACGTTTTTTCTATACCTAATTGATTTTCACCTAATACTAATCTCATAAATCCTAATTCGCCCCAATATGACCCCCATGAATTACGAATTATCCAATATTGTTTATCTATATTAACATCATACCCCCAACCAACTATACTTATTATATGATTTATCATTTTTTTTGCTTTGGGTACATCTAAAATACCACCATGATAATTATCTATTTCTGCTGCATTTATACCACACGCAATTGGGCCATTTTCTAAAATTTCTGTTTTCATATTGGCAGCACCCTTTACTGCACCAAACTTTGAAATAGTAGCATTTGGATAATAATTTATAGGAACACATTTTCCACCATGACTGCTAAATGTGTCACATGTTCTACATATATTTATTGGTTCACAGATGAAATCATTCGTATTTGCACATGCTTTTTCCTTTGAATCACTACTACATGCTTGATATATCATGCAATCTTCAAATGGAATTTTACCATAATCATGAATTGCTTTATATGCGGCTAAATGATCGCCGCCCATACAAGACCCTCCAAATTGACAATTCAATAGAAATTGTACAGATAGATTTATATCCGGGAATTGTGCTTTTCTCATAATTTTTATTCGATCTGCTAAAGCTGATACACTCCCATGTGCCCAACAAGAACCACAATAAGAAGGTATGTGTTGGTTTAAATTCTTTGTTAGATAATTAATTCCATTTTGTTCTTCCCAAGTAAATGCATTAGGTAGTTCAGATATTTGTAATATGCTTGGGCTTAAATAGTCAGTTTCATTTAATACCGGAACATATTCGGCCATTCTTGACATAACCAAAGAAGCCATTGTTAAAAAAATAAAGAAATTTATCATTTATTAATATATATATAAATAATAAATTCAAAAAATAATAATTTATTTTTTCTTGCATTTTTTTCCACCTTTTGATTTATTCAAATTACTTTTAAATATTGATTTATTAAATATAGTATTTGTTTCTGCATCAATATCACGTTTGTGAAAAGGCACTATATCATTTTTATATAAATCAGTTGTTTGAAATGTTTGCAATTTTGATTTAACGTCCATTATTAATGGAACACATGATTTTTTATAATTATCATCTAACTCTTCATAAACAACAAATGTTTTTAACGGTGTAAATATTGTAATATGTTTACCATTTTTTCCTTTTGGTGTTAAATAATCATTCAATTGAGATACAATAGGTTTTTCGTCATTGCTTTCTGCTAATAATTTATAATTGTTTCCAATCGTTTTACATTCTTCTATTGAATGGTGGATTTCTTTCAAGAATCTTTTCTGGAAGGGATATAATATTATTTCTGGAGAACCTTTTATTCTACTATCTTCCCATAATACACTATAAAAGGATGGATATTTATCTGTTTTTTTATTTGTTTTATCTTGATTATAGTATATTTTAACATGGTCATTTGCATCATTTTCAGCTATGGCTAAGAATCCTAAAATATCAGGATGTTTCTTCTTAAATATGTCAGTAAAACAAGGGTCATGTGTACGACAAGATACAAATATATTGTTATACGTTGTATTGTGTCTATCTCTTCTATTAATGCTAGACGGATAAGTTAAATTTAATAATTTGATATCTTGAGTAAGAATAAACATTTTATTTGTCCAGAAGTCGTCTGTAGCATCTATAATATCACTATAATATGGATAAAAATAAAAGAAAACATTAAGGTCAGTTGGGACATCATAATTCGCAGGGTTTTCTTTATTACGACAACCACAATAATCACTATTTAAATCCTTACTTTTACGAAATAGAACAGTTCCTTTGGGAATTGTTATAATTGATAAATTATGTCTTATTATATCATCTTCATGATCTTCATATTGTTCACCGTCTTCATCGTATTCATCTTCATCGTCTTCACCTTCAAATACTCTTTCAATATATTCAAATTTTTCAATAAATTTGCTATCATTTGTGAATTGTTTGTTACTTGGTTTGATTGTTAATTCTTCGCCCGTCTTTCCACCTTTGTTTATTATTTCTTTTTTTATTGATAATAAACCTTTATATAGTTTTTTATGCGTAACCTGATTCTTTTCAACATCTTCAAAATCTTCTAATTCTTTATTCACTGCATCTAATGCAGTTTTAGGGTACTTAAGAACTGCATTAGATACACTATAATTAATATCTAAATTTTTCACATTCAATAAAAAATTTATAATATCCATATCATCATTTCCTGGTTTATAACCAGAAATTACACGAGATAAAGGGGTGTTTATCCCATCATCTATATTTATATTTATATTTTGGGGGTATTTATTAAATAATTCTAACCATTTTTTACGATTATTACCATGCCCATGCATTATTCTTGTTAAAAGTGTAAACACACTTTCCACATCATCCGTATAAGCACCTTTTATTAGAAATAATTCAAATATTTCAAACCAATCATCAAAATTTTTGTTAATTTTATCATCAACTATGTACGTTATAACACCATTATCATGAAATTTATCGTTCGGGTTAGCACCGTTTTTTAATAATAATTTAATAATTTCTAAATTACCTTTTAGAATTGCCGATATTAGAGGAAATTCATCGTCGTCGTCGTGTATATTGGGGTCAGCCCCGTTTTCTAATAATAATTTAATAATTTCTAAATTACCTTTTAGAATTGCCGATATTATTAGAGGAAATTCATCGTCGGCGTGTATATTGGGGTCAGCCCCGTTTTTTAATGCATTTTTAACCATATCAATATTTTCTTCATATATAAATTTACTTAAATTATTATTAGTATTACGATTTCCTCCTTTTTTTTTGGAACGTGTTTTTTTATTTTTTTTTTTGCATTTATTTGATGTATGAGATTTCCGTGTTCCCATTATAATAATATTAGAAATAATATTATTAATCAGTATTCTTCAATGTCAGTAAGGCGAGTATTATCAATAGAATCATTAAAAACATTATCACTATTGTTACTATCATTTAAATTAAAACCATTGGTAGAATTATCTAAACTATCATCAAAATTAAAACTATAACCACTAAAAAGACTACTATTATTTGGGTCATTTGGGTCCGGCTCAATACCACTAATATCATTTAAATTTAAAACAGAATTTTCTTCATCAGTAGTACAGCCACTTTCATCTGGATTTTGCCCACCTTTTTTTAATATACTCTTGGGGGTGGAAACGGGTTTGTTTGTTAATTTTTCTTTTAATGATTTGTCTAGGGTTCCTTCTTCTAATAAATTATACATACTAATACTCTTTGGTTCTGTGTTTTTATAAAAATTAAGAATAGAATTGGGTTCTAATATACCTCTCATTTCAGAATCAATATCATCATTTTTAAATCTAAAATTTTTCTTCTTTTTGGTGCCTCCTTTTCTTATATTTTTCTTTTTTGTCTTCCCTTTTCTTATATTTTTCTTTTTTGTCCCTCCTTTTTTCCTTTTTGATGATTTTGATGATTTTGATGATTTTGAATCAAGTGAAACAACAGTTCTTTTTTTACTAGATATATGAGTATTTATGGTGTTATTACTTTTATATTGCAGTTTAAACATATCCTGAAACATTTCATCAAATAATTCTTCGCATGTATTCGGCTTTTGACGCGGATAACCGGAATCATCTGTTCTATTTAACTCATCATAATATAAGTAATGTTCTGTTATTTTCTTATAATTATTGTTTAATTCACAGAATAAAATTTTTAATGATGGTTCGTACGTATCCAAATTATGTTTATTATCTAGTAAATAATCACTGAAAATATTCCAATTACAATAGTATAGGAAATGGTTTGCTAATGTCATTATACTTAAAAATTTGATTAAGTATTTGGTATCTCTTTTTTTTAATATTGGAGTGTCATGACACCAATCAGCATCTAAATCTATTAATTTTACATCAAATGGGTCTAAATTAATTACACAATTACTTGGTTTAATATCAAAGCATATTACTTTTATTTTTGAATGTAATGTATCTAATAAAACTATTAATTGGTCTGCAATCATTTTATCTGTGTCACTTAATTTATTAGATTGTTTGTCTGTATAACCATCATTTGGTTGTTTATTATAATAATCAGATATATTCATGTCATATCCTTCACTTATAACAACCTTATAGATATTATGGTAAGATTCTGCCGGTAACATTTTTTTCATAATAGATGATGTTGGATTTGGTTGTTTAATTTCTGTTTTTCTATAAATACCATAATAATATAAATAAGGTGAGATGTTATGATAATGAGCAAGATTCCAAATTTTAGATTCTTGTACTATATAATTTTTATTTATAAATGTTTCAACTTCTGTATTATTTTCAGGTAAATTATGTTGCTTTAAATAATTTTTAAAATTTTCATGTATAAGAAAATTAAATGGTATAGTATTGATAGGGCTATTTGTTCGCCTAAATACAATTTTTTTGTTATCGTTATTTTTAATTATTGAAATCATATTATTTCCACCAAATGCAGTTTCTGAATGTGTATATTCTTGCATATCAGGAAATAAACCTTTAATCATTATAGCTATATCTTCTTCTCTTGGTATATCTTCAATTTTATTATAATTCATCTTTATTATACTATATTATTCTATAAAAATAATATAGTAATTTATTTTCTATCTCTTATTTTTGTGGGTAATATGATTTTCTATTAATTTGACGACGTTTGTATAACCCATTTCTCTTGCCCAATCAAGAGCCGTCTTACCCGGCATATCAGTGTCTTCCGGATCTAATTCAATTACGTTCAAATTAATATTTGGTTGTTGTAATATTAACTCTACCATTTTTAAATTTACATCGTCATGTTCTTTTTCGTAAAATGTATACCTAAGAGGTGTCCAACCGTATTCATCTTGAGCATTTACATCTGCTCCATGTTCAAGTAATGTTTTAACAATATCAACATGCACATCTCCATTATTTAAATATAAGGCTTCTATTAATGGCGTAATATTATTACCAAGTAGTAGACTAGACCCCTTTGCATTTACATCTGCTCCATTTTCAAGTAATAATTCTACGATTCTGATACCATCTTCTGCAGGAGGAACAATAGTAGATATTGAATTTCCGGAAGAAGCGGATAAAAGAGGATTACATTTATTAACATCGGCACCAAGACTTAATAATAATTTAACTATTTCCAAAGAACCATATTCGCATGCTATACTTAGGGGTGTTTTTTCATAGTGATAGTGCTTGTCAATATTGTCTATATCAGCACATACTAATGTTTCTGTTACTGCATTAATGTCTGTGTTACGAATAGCATTAGTTAGCGTTTCATTCTTAAATTGTTGAAGATTAATTGTTTGACAAGTTGTTTTTATATTTGTTCTACATAAAGGACACCCAGTATCATTATGTTGTGATTCACACCAGCGTTTAATGCATTCAGTATGAAATGTATGTTTACAAAGTGTAGTACTTGTTGGCTTAAGATTTAAATCTTCTGTGCATATTGGACAATCATTATCAATATTTCCTCCTTTCTGTCTTTTTGAACGAGTTTTTCTAAATATTTTCTTGGATTTATCGGTTTTGGACTTCTTGGTTTTGCGTTTATTGGACTTCTTATATTTTCGCATTTTTCTTTTTCCACCGAAATCTGGATGAAAATGCATATTATATTTTTGGTCGTAATGTTCCGTTAAATTGGTGTGAGCTGTATTCCTGCTAGATTGAGGGGATTGAGTTTGATTTACTAGAATATCATCATCAGTTGGAAGATATGGTGATAAATAGGTTCCTTTATTTTTTTCCATATTTGCCATAGCAGTTTTGCGATTTCTTTCCTCTATTTCGGCTTGTTCTTTGGCATGTTTTTCGTCTGATCTTATCCTTAAAATTTCATTCTCTATTCTTGTTCTTTCTTTATCATATTGTGTTTTTGCTGTTTCGCGTTCTAGATTTAAGGCATCTATTTTTGTATTTATTTTTTTTTCAGCGGCTGCGATTTTTGTATTTTTGTTTGGGTTTTCGTTTTCATCTACATCCTTAGCCTCTGTAGAACCAGTTTCTTTGGATAATTGTTTCACATATTTATAATATTCTTCAGATGCTGTGTTGAATTCATGAGCAGTTTTTTGTAATATATATGTATACCTACGTTCTGCGATTTTGTTAGCAATCACTAAATCATTATAAGTTGGTTGTTGAAACATAGCCATTTCAGATAATCCGCCGTTTCCCCCGCGTGTTCTTTTTTTTTTTCCGCTGCTCAATCTAACTGGCATGGTTGTATAATACGTAGATTAAATTATAATATAAGAGAGTAAGCGTTTACACAATTGACGATTTACAAATAATATTATAAACAGTATTAAACATAACTCATTAACATATATGTATAACCCACAATGAATTTATATAGGGTCGTAATATTGGACCGAAATTATGCAAGTCAT
>Ga0233450_10000045_pt1 | contig 126439 bp, 127 predicted proteins | sample 011ome_30_FD_189956 | JGI IMG/M metagenome (GOLD analysis project Ga0233450, IMG submission 189956) | Coastal salt marsh microbial communities from the Groves Creek Marsh, Skidaway Island, Georgia - 011501CT (spades assembly) | ecosystem: Environmental > Aquatic > Marine > Intertidal zone >... | reverse complement strand
TTTCCAGCAGGTACGGTCAGCGGAGCACCAAAAGTAAGAGCTATGGAAATAATTAATGAACTTGAATCTTCGAAAAGAGGCGTTTATTCTGGCGCTGTTGGTTATGTGGGTTTTGATGGAGATATGAACGTTGCGATTGCAATAAGGACTGCGGTAATAAAGAATCAAACGCTTTTCGTTCAAGCGGGAGCAGGAATTGTTTCAGACTCTATCCCAAAAAAAGAGTGGGAAGAAACCCAAAATAAAGCTAAAGCAATTTTGAAAGCAGCCGAATTGGTTCAAGCAAGGATATCGGAGTAAGCTGATGTTATTAATGATCGACAATTATGATTCTTTCACTTACAACTTAGTCCAATATCTTTCGGAGATTGGTCAAGAAGTAAAAGTCTTTCGTAATGATAAAATTACAATTGAAGATATAAAAAAACTTAGTCCAAAGTATATAGTTATTTCTCCGGGGCCATGTACGCCGAATGAAGCTGGAATTTCTCTTGAATTAATTGAAAAGTTCAAAGGTAGAATACCCATATTAGGGGTATGCTTAGGCCATCAATCTATTGGGCAAGCTTTTGGTGGAAATATAATACATGCACAAACTATAATGCATGGTAAAACATCACAAATATCACATAAAAGTAAAGGTATTTTTGAAAACATTAAAAATCCATTTGTAGCCACTAGATATCACTCGTTAGTCATTGATAGAAAAACATTACCAGATTGTTTTGATATCACAGCATGGACAGATGATAATGAAATTATGGGTATAAAACATAAAAATTTTCCTATTGAGGGAGTTCAGTTTCACCCAGAATCAATATTGAGTGAGCATGGGCATGATTTGTTAAAAAACTTTTTAGACCAAAATGATTAAAAATTTTACTACCATTATTAATACTCTCATTCATAACAAAGACCTTTCATTTGATGAAATGCAAAGTTCTATGAATCAAATCATGACAGGACAAATCAGCCCAATCGAAATTGCGGGTTTTATGGTAGCTCTTCAGTCCAAGGGTCCAACAATTAATGAGATTGCAGCAGCAGCAGGTGTTATGAGAAGTGCTTCGAATAAGGTGAACATTTCAAAAAAAAATAGTTTAATAGATACTTGTGGAACTGGAGGCGACAGTTTACAAACTTTTAATGTATCAACAATCTCAGCAATAGTTGCATCTTCTGCTGGAGCAATCGTTGCAAAACATGGTGGTCGTTCAGTTTCATCAAAATCTGGAAGTGCTGATGTACTTGAGTCGCTTGGTGTAAATGTAAATTTAAATTTTGAGCAATTAGGAAAGCTAGTTGATGATATAGGTATTGGCTTTATGTTTGCTCCAAATTATCATCCAGCGATGAAACATGTAGCTCCAGTTAGAAAAGATTTAAAATTAAGAACAATTTTTAATTTACTTGGACCACTTACTAATCCTGCATCAGCTAAAAAACAAATTGTCGGTGTTTACAGTAAAGAACTAACTTATATATTTGCAGAAGTTTTAAAAAAACTTGGGAGTGAACATGTTCTTTCTGTTCATGGTGCTGACGGTATGGACGAAATCTCAATTACAGGTAAAACATATATCGCAGAACTTAAAAATGGCAATATTAATGAGTATGAATTTGATCCAAAAGAGTATGGTTTTAATCTAGGTAAGATTGAAGATATTGAAGTATCTGATATAAAAGGTTCGAAAGAAATGATGATTGGGATTTTAAATGGCGAAAAGAACACAGCACGTGATATCACTCTACTAAACTCAGGTGCAGCGTTATACGTTTCAGGTATTTGTTTAGATTTTGAGTCAGCTTTTGCGGTTGCAGGCAAAATGATTGATGAAGGCCATGCATTAAAAAAACTTAACCTATTGATTGAAAAATCAAATGAGTAATATATTGGATAAAATTTTAGCAACTAAGGCTAAGGAAATTTTTGAGGCAAAAAAAAGTATATCTATTGATCAATTAAAGAAGAATATTTTTGAAAGTGGCAGACCTAGAGATTTTATCCAAGCATTAAAAGATAAACATAACAAAAATGAAGCAGGGGTGATTGCTGAAATAAAAAAAGCAAGTCCATCAAAAGGAGTTATTAGACAAAATTTTGATCCAGTTTCAATTGCTCTGTCATATGAAAATGGAGGTGCGGCATGCTTATCGATCCTAACGGATCAAGATTATTTTCAGGGGCATCCGGAATATATTATGCAAGTAAAATCAAATTCAAAGCTTCCTATATTAAGAAAAGATTTTATTATAGACCCCTACCAAATTTATGAATCAAGAGCTCTGGGAGCTGACTGTATTTTATTAATCGTCGCTGCACTTGATTTGAAAAAAATGAAAGAACTTGAAAGTCTGGCTGATGAATTAGAAATGGCTGTATTAGTTGAGTCTCACAATCAACAAGAACTTGATTTAGCTTTAGAGTTAGAAACTCCTCTCATTGGTATTAATAATAGAGATTTAAAAACATTTAATGTCTCTTTACAAACATCGATTGATTTAGTGAACAATATTGAGGGAAGAATACCCATCACAGAATCTGGTATCTTCAATAAAAAAGACGTAAAGTTAATGAACGAAAATCATATAAACACATTTCTTGTTGGTGAGGCATTTATGAAACAACCTGACCCCGGATTAGCACTTAATAATCTTTTTAAGTGAATTTAAGATATGACCATAATTAAAAGACCAAGAAGAATGAGGGAAAGTAGTTTTTCGAGAGCATTGATGCGCGAAAACAATATTTCAGTAAGTAACCTCATTTACCCAATTTTTGTGATTGAAGGGACAGGCGTTCGCCAAGACATTGAGTCAATGCCTGGTATTCAAAGACTTAGTATCGATGAGCTAATTAAAGATGCATCAGAGTGCCATCAATTGGGAATTCCAGCAATTGTCATTTTTCCCTACATAGAAAAAAAATTAAAAACAAAAGATGCAAGAGAGGCTTTTAATTATGATGGTCTTGTTCAAAGAGCGATAAAAAAATTAAAAAGTGATATACCAGAGCTTGGAGTCATATCCGATGTTGCGCTTGACCCCTATACACTTAATGGACAAGACGGTCTGGTTGACTCAAATGGGAACATTTTAAATGACGAAACAGTAGAAGTTTTAAATAAACAAGCTTTAAGTCATGCCAAAGCCGGCGCTGATATCGTTGCCCCCTCAGATATGATGGATGGAAGAGTGGGGAGTATAAGAAAAATTTTGGAGGAAAATAAGTTTATCAATACAAAAATTTTAGCTTACTCTGCAAAATATGCTTCCTCTTTTTATGGCCCTTTTAGAGACGCTGTGGGCTCCTCTGAATCTTTAGGCAAGGCAACTAAAGAAACATATCAAATGGATCCAGCTAATAGTGATGAGGCTATTGATGAGGTTAAATTAGATATTCAAGAGGGCGCTGATATGGTGATGGTAAAGCCTGGTATGCCTTATCTTGATATAGTTTTTAGAGTAAAGCAAACATTTAAGAAACCTACTTTCGTTTATCAAGTTAGTGGTGAATTTTCAATGATAATGGCTGCTTCTTTGAAAGGATGGTTAAATCAAGATGATGCTATATTAGAATCATTAATTTCATTCAGAAGAGCAGGAGCCGATGCAATAATTTCTTATTTTGCATTAGAAGTAGCTCGTTTACTTAAATCAAAGACTTAATATCAAGATTTAAAACTTTTTGATAATCCATCCCTCTGTTTTGTAGAAAATTTTTCTTAAAACTAAAAAAATCATTTTCAAAGTAAACTTTTACTTCAGCCGGTATGGGATGGCTATCAAGATAAATAGTTGGTATAGATTTTTTTAAGTTTTTTCTAGCCTTGATGTTTGTTTTAGTTTCTGAAAATTCGTATGAAATTTCGCTATTTAAAAGAACATACTCTATATCTTTAATGTTATCAGCAAATAAATTAATTTTAATTTCAGGAAATTTTGGAATGATTCCCTCAGAGAGTTTATTCATTAAATGAGGTTTGAAGTTTTTGAACATATTCATAATATTCAAAGCTTGAGATTTAAAATGTTCTAAAAAATCAATACCAATACCTTGGTTATAGATTTTATGGAATTCCTCAATAGCATTATCTATCTGCGAGTTTGTTGGTAAGTTGATATCTTCATGAAATCCTAGTGATCTTGCAGCTTTTTTCTTTGCAAAAAAATAATCTTTTACGCCCTCCTCCATAATCATTCGAGCAGCGAGATTTGCAATTGTCATTTTTATATTTTTTGATGACATCTTCTTTTAAATTTAGTTGATTACAAAGTATGAATTATCATAGGGAGGGTATTCTTCATAAAAATACTCAAAGAAACCATCATCATCTGCATTTTTTGTCATTCCTGTTTTTTTATTAATTTTTAAAGGAATTATGCCTTCAGGTTTTATCTGATTTTTAAAAGGATAATCTTCTAATAAAGGCTTCATATAGTCAATCCAAATAGGTAATGCTGCCCGAGACCCTGTTTCTTTGTTTCCGAGCGATTTAGGTTGGTCATAACCCATCCATGTCACAGTTGCAATATCTGAATTAAATCCAGCAAACCAGGCATCCCTTAAATCATTGGTAGTACCTGTCTTACCTGCGAGGTCAGGTCTTTTTAAAATTTTTGCTTTTCGCGCGGTACCATTTGTAATTACTTCTTTTAATAAATCATACATAATAAATGCATTTCTAGGATCAATTATTCTTGGAGTCTCTTCGTTTATCAGGCCAGTTTGAAGTTTAATGTTTCTACCTTTTGAATCAATAATTCTATCAATATAATAAGGTGTTTTTAAATAGCCTCCGTTTGCAAAAACGCTATAGGCTCTTACCAATTCCCAGGCTGTTGCCTCGCCGACGCCAAGGGCCATTGATAGGTATGGTTTATATTTTTTTGGATTAAATCCAAATCTAGCAATATAATCAAGTGAATATTCAGGGCTAATATGTTTTAAAATTCTAATCGAGATTAAATTTTTTGATTTCGCTAACCCTTCTCTTAGCCTAATTGGGCCTGAGAATTTTTCGTTATAGTTTTGAGGTACCCAATTTTCATTAGTTCCTAAATCTTTTGCGAGAATTTCCAGAGGGCCATCATTAATAATTGTAGAAGGAGTAATTCCTTTCTCTAAGGCACTAGAAATAATAAAAGGTTTAAAAATTGATCCAGGTTGACGCTGAGCTTGTGTTACATGATTATATTTGTTTTTTTTAAAACTAAATCCTCCTACTAGTGCAATAATTGCACCTGTATTAGGGTCCATTGAAACTAGTGCACTTTCAACTTCTGGAAGTTGAGTTAGAATCCAGCCTTGATTTTTTTTTACAAACCTCATGACTGAGCCTTGTTTGACTAATCTATCTCTAAGATTTTCCTTAGACAGATCCTTTTTTAATAGACCAAAGTTTTTTTTGTTGATAGTTACGTATTGGTTATTTTTTAAAAATACTTCAATTTTGTATGGTTGGATTGATAAGATAATTCCAGGAATAAAATTGTTATAGGTTTTAAAATTTCTTAATGATTTTTTTAAGAATTGATTTTTTGTTTTGTTATTCTTAAATTCTTTATTATTTAGATCAATTAATCCCTCTGGAATTCTGAGAGTTTGTCGATTTATGTAATTTAAAATGCCGTTTTCAATGGCTTGATTTGCAACTTGTTGGTTTCTTTTTTTTATTGTTGTAATGACCTTTAAGCCACTAGTGTATATTTTGTTACCATATTCCTCGTATAAAACTTTTCGAACCATTTCTGCAACATAATCAGCCTGAACTTCATATCGAGTATTCTTTTCTACTAAATTAAGATGTTCATCAAGTGCCAATATATAAGTCGACCTATCAATAAAACCATACTTAAACATATTATTAAGAACTGTGTTTTGTCTTGCGATAGCTAGATCTGGATTTGACAATGGGTTGTACCTGCTTGGAGCTTTTGGTAGCCCTGCCAACAATGCAATTTCGGCAAGATTTAAATTTTCTAGTGTTTTGTTAAAGTATGTATTGGCTGCAGCTGCAAAGCCAAAAGATCTTTGACCAAGATAAATTTGATTGATATAAAGCTCAAGAATTTCTTCTTTGGTAAGAGTATTTTCAATCTTAAGCGAAAGTAAAATTTCATTAATTTTTCTTTTAAAAGTCTTTTCGGATGATAAGAAAAAGTTTCGGGCAACTTGCATTGTAATCGTGCTCGCTCCTTCTCTTCTTTCCCCTTTGAAATTTTTTACAGCAGCCCTTATAATTCCAATAAAATCGATACCTGGATGTTCAAAAAATCTTCTATCTTCAATAGCCAAAATAGCATTTATCATTTTTTGAGGCACATTCTCTATCGCAATAAAATCTCTTCTTTCTTCTCCAAACTCTTGAATTAAAAAATTATCTTTTGTGAAAATTTGTAGGGGTTCTTTAGGACGATATTTTGAGAGGCTTTCAACCTCTGGCAGAGTAGGATAAATAAGCGTACCTACAAAAAAAATTATCGCTAAGCCAGATAGACCCATTAAAGATAAAAGAATAAGGAGATTTTTAATCTTTGAAATCATGATTTTGATTTAGTTAAATATGTAATCCATATAAGTATATTATAGAGCTGAACGTTCTGATTATAAGTTTTAAATGATTTATAATTTAAGTTTTAGTCAGGCTTGATATGAAAAAAAATAAAAATATCTTCTTAATCGGTCTCATGGGTTCAGGTAAAACTACCTTAGGCAAAATTTTATCTAAAAAATTAGGCAAAACCTTTTTCGATAGTGATCAAGTTATTGAAGAAAAACTAGGTGTTGATGTGACAATGATATTTGAGTATGAAGGTGAAGCTGGTTTTAGAGAAAGGGAGAAAGAAATTTTAAAAGAACTTGTTAGCAAAAAAAATGTTGTTTTGGCAACAGGGGGTGGGGCTATTCTTTCAGAATTAAATCGAAATCTTTTAAGGGAAAATGGGTTGGTGATATATTTAAAATCAAATTATAAGGATTTAGTTTTAAGAATGAAGAATGATAAAACAAGACCTTTATTAAAAGAAGGTGATATTGAGTCAATTATAAAAAAACTTTGCAATGAAAGGGAGCCTCTTTATGAATCGATTTCTGATTTTGAAGTCACAACTAAAAACAAGAGAATACCTGAGATAATTAATGAAATTATTAAGTTAACAAAATAAAAAATGAAAACAATTAAAATTAAATTTGATGAAAGAAGTTACCCAATTTACATAGGGGAAAATTTAATTTCGAACTATGATTTGATAGGCCAACATATATTAAGTAAAAAAATTGCAATCATTACAAATGATAATGTTGCAGCAATTTACTTAAATCCACTTTTGGAGTCTTTATCATCACATAAAGAGATAATTTCAATCGTCTTGCCAGATGGAGAAAGTTATAAAAATCAAGATTCACTCTATGACATACACACACAATTACTTAAAAATAAGGCTGATAGAAGCATTACTTTAATAGCTTTAGGTGGAGGTGTTATCGGTGATATTACAGGTTTTGCTGCTGCCACATATATGAGGGGCGTTAATTTTATCCAGATTCCTACTACTTTGCTGTCTCAAGTTGATTCTTCCGTTGGAGGGAAAACCGGCATCAATCATCCATTGGGTAAAAATATGATCGGTGCTTTTTATCAGCCCAAATGTGTAATTAGTGATGTAAATGTTTTAAAAACTTTACCAAGTCGAGAGCTTTCAGCAGGTTTGGCGGAAGTAATTAAATATGGATTAATAAGAGATTTAAATTTTTTTGAATGGCTAGAGGACAATATAAATTCTTTGAAAGAGATGAAAGCAGAATTTCTAATAGAAGCAATTCAAAGATCATGTGAAAATAAAGCTAGTGTTGTTGAGGCAGATGAATTTGAATCAGGCATTAGAGCGATTTTGAATTTAGGCCATACTTTTGGACATGCAATCGAAGTAGCTCAAGGCTACGGCAATTGGTTACATGGTGAGGCGGTAGGGGCTGGTATGGTGATGGCAGCAAAGCTTTCAAAAAGTATGGGGTGGCTATCAGATAAAGATCTCGATCGAATTACTTATTTAATTAAAAATGCAGGATTACCCACAAATCCTCCTAAAATATCAGCTGAAAAATATTTAGAGTTGATGATGCTTGATAAGAAAACTAAGGACGGGCAGATTAATTTAGTGCTTCAGAAATCAATAGGAGAAGCAGTTTTAACTAATACCTATGACGATAAAAAGTTACATCAAATCCTTGAGAATGCTTCAAATTAAAATATTTTAAATATGGATTTAAAACCTTACGCAGCTGACCCCAAAAAAAGTTTAGGTAGACAGTTTAAAGAGACAGCTTCAAAACTTCGAAATGACTTTCAAAGAGATCGTGATCGCATTATTCATTCTGGTGCTTTCAGAAGGCTTGAATATAAGACACAGGTGTTTGTGAATCATGAGGGAGATATGTTTAGGACAAGACTCACTCATTCTCTGGAGGTTGCTCAAATTTCAAGAGGTATTTCAAGAACATTGGGTCTTCATGAGGACTTAGCTGAAGCAATTGCTTTGGCTCATGATTTGGGTCATACCCCTTTTGGACATGCTGGACAAAGTGCGTTAAATCAATGTATGAAACCATATGGAGGCTTTGAACATAATCTGCAGTCTCTGAGGATCATTGATTTTTTAGAAAATGATTATATTGATTTTAAGGGGCTCAATCTAACTTTTGAGACAAGAGAAGGCGTCCTAAAGCATTGTTCAAAAAAAAATGCTCATAAATTAGGTGATGTTGGAAAGCGATTTATTAAAAAGACGCAACCATCTTTGGAGGCTCAGTTAGTTAATTTTGCTGACGAAATTGCTTACAATCATCACGATATTGATGATGGGTATCGTTCAGGGTTGGTTACATTTGATCAACTGAGGGATTTATCTTTTTTCAATGATATATGTAAAGAAGTGAAAATAGTATCACCTACAATCAATGACAAGCAGTGCATTAAATCAACCATACGAAGAATGATGAATATGTTTATTGAAGATTTATGCACACATTCTCAAAATAAAATTGATCAAGCGCGGTTGTCATCAATTGATGATGTGAGGAATGCAAGCCCTATCATTGGCTTATCAGACAATATGGTGAAAAAACAACAGTTAGTGAAAAATTTTTTAAGAAAAAAACTTTATTTACACCCTCGAGTAAAAGAAATGACAGATAACGCTCATGATGTCATTGAGAAATTATTTAAAAAATTAATGCAAAACCCAAAAATTATAAATATAAAAAATAATGATAGTGAAGATGACTTAGCAATCATGATATCTGACTATATCGCAGGCATGACAGACCGATTTGCGCTTCAAACCTATGAAAAAATCTGTAAGTAAGTTTTTTTAAAATTTGCTACTTTTTTTACAAAATTTCAGTTAATTTATAGACATAAAGTCAAAATTGTTGCAATAAAACAACAAAATAATAGAATTGTGACAAAAAAAAGACAAAAACCTTGCGGAGAGCTACTTAGGTGTTAGATAATATGTACAACATCTTAGAGTTTTTTAAGATAGTTAAAAGCTTTAAAAATTTTTAAATCAAGGAGAAACATATGAATAACAAAATTAAATTAGCAGTTGCAGGTGCGGTATTAGCATCAGCTTCAGTTGCTAATGCAGGTATCACATGGGACGCTGGTGAGTGGACTGTGGATATGAACGGTAACGTGAATGCTTACGCTATCATCAATGATAGCTCTGACACAACACAAGCTGTTGGTGCGTTAACTAATACTAAAAGTAACGACGATACTGCCGCTTCTATTAACACAGGTCTTTTACCATCATGGTTAGGCTTTACAGCAACTACACGTCAGAATGATGTTGATACATCTGTAACAATTTCATTCCAACCAGGTGCTTCTACAACATCAGCACTTTCTGGTGGTGGCGGTACTGAAAATCGTCAAGCGTTCTTAACGTTTGGTGATAAATCATGGGGTTCTGTTAAAGTTGGTAAAGATTTAGGCCTATTTGGTTCTACAGCGATTTTAAATGATATGACACTATTAGGTGTTGGTTCACAAGGTATTGTGGGAACTGCTGGTGGTACAACAACAACTCTAGGTCGTATCGGTACTGGTTTTATCTATGCTGACTGGAATGGTCAAATTACATACACAACACCAAACATGAACGGCTTATCAGTATCTGTTGGTGTATTCCAACCTTGGAATGCAACAGCATCAGGTGCAGTTAGTGCTACATCATCAGGTTCTACTGATCAGTTTGGTTTCCAAGGTCAAGGTTCATACTCATGGACTGGTGACTTCGCTGGTAAAGTTTGGGCTGGTTTCTTCTCACAAGAAGTAACAGGTCTTGCTGCTGGAAGCGACGATCGTGCTACTGCGTTTGAAGCTGGTATTTCAACATCTATTTCTAACATTAATTTAGTAGCTTATGCTTATTCAGGTGAAGGTATTGGTACTACTGCAATGTTACGTGATGGTTTTGATGCAACAGGTAAAATGCGTGATTCTGACGGTGGTTATGTTCAGGCTACTTACGTGATACCTACTGGTACTAAACTTGGTGTTTCATACGGTATTTCTAATCTAGATGACAACGCTGCTGATGCAGGTGATAGTCTTGTTGAAGAAAACTCAATGTTAACTGTTGGTGCTTACCATCCGTTAACTAAGCACTTAAACTTAGTTGCTGAATATTCATTAGTTGAAGCTGAGGCTCATGACACTGTAAGTGATTCTGAGTCAAATATCTTCTCAGTGGGTGCAATCTTATTCTTCTAGAATTTGATTCTAAAAGAACGTAACAATAAAAAAGGCTCCTGTTAGGAGCCTTTTTTTTATTCTTTTTTAGTCAGATAAATTAATCTCGAGCTCTTTAATTTTTCTAGTGATTGTGTTTCGCCCGATACCTAATAATTTCGCTGCTTCAACTTTTCTACCCTTTGTATAGCGAAGTGCCTGAATGATTAACTCTTTTTCAAAAATATTCGTATAATCTTTAAAAATATCTTCTCCACCAGTGAGAAGAATTTTAGACACTTCTCTGCCCAGGTTTTCTTTCCAATCTGCTGATGTTGTTCCTGATGATACAGGTTCACTGTTAAGTTCGGCAGGCAGGTCACTCACATTAATAACATTCCCAGGTGCCATAACCGTAAGCCAGTGACATATATTTTCGAGTTGCCTGACGTTACCTTGCCAATACAAATTTTTAAAATACTCAATTACTTCAGGTGAGAGCGATTTTATCTTTACATTCAATTGCATCGCACTTTTATTTAAGAAATATTGTGATAAAAGTGCAATATCCTCAACTCGCTCCCTGAGAGGCGGAACTTTGATACGAATGACATTTAGCCTGTGAAATAAATCCTCTCTGAACTTTCCAGATTTAACTAAATTCTCAAGATTTTGATGGGTAGCTGCAATCACCCTCACATCAACATTAATTAAATCTTGTCCACCAACTCGATAAAATTGTCCTTCACTTAGTACACGTAAAAGTCTCGTTTGAAGATCTATCGGCATATCCCCAATTTCATCTAAGAACAACGTGCCTTGATGAGCTTGCTCAAATTTTCCTTTTCTTTGAGAGTTTGCACCTGTAAATGCTCCTTTCTCAAACCCAAATAACTCTGCTTCTAAAAGCTCATTTGGGATAGCGGCAGTATTAATGGCAATAAAGGGGTTTTCTTTTCTGTGACTATTCTTATGAATTGCTTTTGCAACCAATTCCTTACCTGAGCCAGATTCTCCGTTAAGAAGCACCATGGCATTAGATTGACTTAAACGACCAATTGCCCTGAATACATCTTGCATTGATTTCGCTTGACCAATGATTTCTGGAAGTTCACCTAAAGTTTCTTCTTTATCAGTTTTTTTTCTAATAGATTCGAGTGCTTGCTCTATGATATTAACCACTTTTGTTATATCAAAAGGTTTGGCAATATATTCAAAAGCCCCTTTTTGGAAAGCGGTAACTGCGGTATCTAAGTCTGAATAAGCAGTCATGATAATAATAGGAATCTCAGGAAATTTATCTTTTACCTTTGTAAGAAATTCGATACCTGACTCTCCAGGCATTCTAATATCACTAATAATTGCCTGAGGTTTATCATGATTGAATTTGTTTATAGCTTCATTTGTATTACTAAAGCATTCAAAAGTAATATTAGCTTTTGTTAGCGCTTTTTCAAAAACCCAACGGATTGATTTATCATCATCTAAAACCCAAATTTGGCTCATTTCTTCCCCTCGGTTGGTTTTAGATTATTTTCAATTGGCAAGATAATTGAGAAAACTGTATTTCCTGGGACGCTATGGCAATCAATCATGCCTTGGTGTAATGAAATGAGATTCTGTGCCAGTGACAAACCAAGACCTGAGCCCTTTTCGCTTCCAGTAACTAACGGAAAAAATATTTTATCGATTAATTCATTTTTAATACCAGGCCCATTATCAATAATGTCAATTCGTATAGCAGTGGCATGCTTTTTTTTACGAAAAACAATCTGTCTTTCAGCTCTTGTTATAAAGGTGAGTTGCATGTCATCCTGTTTGTTTTGCTTCATTGCTTGCGCACCATTTCTAGCAATATTTAAGATGGCTTGAATAAGCTTTTCTCGATCAACAATAAATTCCGGCAGGCTTACATCATAGTCTCTTACAAAAGAAATATCATTTGAAAATTCAGATAAAATTAAGCTTCTTACCCTCTCCAAAATTTCATGAATGTTTGTTTTTTTATAAACTGGCATTTGATGAGGAGTAAGCATTCTATTCATGAGATTTTGAAGCCGATCAGCTTCATTTATAACTATTTGGGTATATTCTTTCAAGGAGTCTTCAATTAATTCCTGCTCGAGTAGTTGAGCTGCGCCCCTTAATCCGCCGAGGGGATTTCTAACTTCATGAGCTAAATTTCTAAGTAATTCAGTGTTTGCCTGTTGCTGAATAAACATTCTTTCTTCTCTGGCAACTTTTAATTGTTGATCCATTTGTATGAATTCAATCACAAATTCATCTTTGGAATCAATAAGTGCTGAAACAGTTAGGCTGACGCAAATCGTTTTTTTTTGATGAGTCTGGATAAAATACTCATGTTCCTTATAGCTGTTATTTTGCTCATCAACTTTTTGAAGAATTTTCTTAAAAAAGTTATTATTATCTTCAAAAAAGATACTGATATTATTATTGATTGCCTGTTTAGCACTCACTTCAAAAAGTGATTCAGTGCTAGGATTCATATAATTTACTATTAGGTTTTTATCACAAACAATTATGGCTGTGACAAGTGATTCCATTACTGCGTATTTTTTTTCTGTTACTTCATTAGTCATTTTAAATATCAACTTATAATCTATCAAACATGTTTAAAAATTTAATGCACAAAAAAAGTGCAACATAATTTTGATTAAAAAAAAGCGAGGCCTAGCCTCGCTTTCAAAAGTAATTTATAAGCTATAGTACATATCAAACTCAATAGGATGAGGCGTCATTCTCATTCGAGTCACATCTTCCATCTTAAGTCCAATATAACTATCAATGAAATCATCACTGAATACGCCACCTTTTGTTAAAAATTGACGATCCTTATCGAGCGCAGCCAGAGCTTCCTCAAGAGATGCAGAAACTTGAGGAATTTTTGCTTCCTCTTGGGCAGTTAAGTCATATAAATCTCTAGTTTCATGATCACCAGGATGTATTTTATTTTGAATTCCATCAAGACCCGCCATCATCAAAGCACTAAAAGCAAGGTATGGATTAGCCATTGGATCTGGAAATCTTACTTCAATTCGACGAGCTTTATCAGAGGCTACATGTGGAATTCTAATTGCAGCAGATCTATTTTTTGCTGAGTAAGCTAACATAACAGGCGCTTCAAAACCTGGAACAAGTCGCTTGTATGAATTTGTTGATGGGTTTGTTATCGCATTTAATGCTCTACCGTGTTTGATGATTCCACCAATATAGTAAAGCGCTTCATCACTCAAATTTGCATATTTTTTACCTGCAAAAAGGTTTTTACCTTTTTTCCATATTGATTGATGAACATGCATACCTGTTCCATTATCATTTAATACTGGCTTTGGCATGAACGTGGCAGTTTTACCATAATGATGAGCTGTATTCATCACAACATATTTAAGAATTTGAGTCCAATCAGCTCTTTCAGTTAATGAAGAAAACTTAGTACCTATTTCATTTTGACCTGATCCAGCAACCTCATGGTGATGAACCTCAACTGGCACCCCCATTTCTTCTAATGTAAGACACATTTGAGAGCGTAAATCTTGTAGTGAATCAACTGGGGGCACAGGAAAATAACCACCTTTTACTCTCGGTCTGTGACCAACATTACCGCCCTCATGCTCTGTTTTTGAATCCCATTCGGCCTCTTCAGAGCTAATTTTAACTGAAGATCCACTCATTCCAGAATCCCAAGTAATGGAGTCGAAGACGAAAAATTCAGGTTCTGGTCCAAAATAAACAGTGTCACCAATTCCTGTTTTTTTGAGGTATTGTTCCGCACGATTTGCGATTGTTCGAGGATCTCTATCATACCCCTTACCATCCGCAGGATCGACCACATTACAAGTTAGGATAAGCGTTGATTCCTCCATAAATGGATCGATATTAGCTGTTTTAGGATCAGGAAAAAGCAACATATCTGAAGCATTAATACCTTTCCACCCAGCAACAGAAGAACCATCAAAAGCATGACCATCTGTGAACTTACTTTTATCAAAAGCCGCAATTGGCACTGTTACATGTTGTTCCTTTCCCCTTGTGTCCGAAAATCTTAAATCAACGAACTTAACGTTATTACTCTTAATTTTTTTCATTACATTAGCGACAGACATACCTTTTACTCCTTAATTTTTAAATCAATTTTATAAAAATGATAACTATTAAAAGAACTTTATGGTGCAATTTTACTTTTTTTTGAATAAAAATAAATAAAAATTGACTATATTGCACTATATTAGTGCAATATAGTCAATAAAATGCACTAATATTAAACATAAATATTAATTTAATTCATTAGATATAAGATTTATAATGTCAACGTGAATAATATGAAAAAAAACTTTGCAGTCCTTGGACATCCTATATCTCATTCTTTATCTCCACGGATTCACCAACACTTTGCTAACCAGTTTGGTATAAAAATTGATTATCAAGCAATTGACGTTGACATTAATAATTTTTCAAAAACATTATCTGATTTGAAGGATAAAGGCTATGAGGGTCTAAATATTACTTTGCCTTTAAAAAATTTAGCATATGAGCTATGTGATCATTTATCTCCGAAGTCTCAAAAGACAAAATCAGTTAATACAATTTCTTTTGTTAATAATAAAATATATGGTGATACCACAGATGGCCTAGGCCTAGTTAAGGATCTATTAAAAAGAGGCGTTATACTTGAGGGTAAAAAAATTCTTATCATTGGAGCAGGTGGAGCTTCAAATGGAGTTATGTATGATCTAGTATCACAACACCCTAATAGTATTTTTCTAACAAATAGAACTATAAGTAAATCTCATCAAATGATGAACGACTGGATGGAATTTGCTATGGAAAAAAACGTTGCAATAGATATTTTTGATTCAAATGAAAGTATTTCGTTTGATTTAATTATTAACGCGACCTCATCTTCATTAGGCGCTGAAAATGTGGTATTCCCAAAAAATTTACAAGGGCAATTTTGGTATGACATGATGTATGGAAAGCAAACAACATTTTTATCAATGGCTGAAAAAAATAAAGTAAAATTTTGTGATGGATTAGGAATGCTTGTTGAGCAAGCTGCAGCTGCATTTTATATTTGGCACAAGGAAAAACCGGATACTAAACCCCTTTATAAAATTTTATAAGTAATCCTTTAAAAATTTACCGGTATAACTATTTTTATTTTTACAAATTTCCTCTGGGGAACCTTCAGCTATAATTTGGCCTCCACCATCCCCTCCCTCAGGACCCAAATCGATAATCCAATCTGCAGTTTTAATGACATCCAAATTATGCTCAATGATTGCTAAAGTATTGCCATTCTTCTTTAATTGGTGAAGCACATTTAATAAAAGTTGAATGTCTGCAAAATGAAGACCTGTTGTAGGCTCGTCTAATATATATAAAGTTTTACCAGTATCTCTTTTTGATAATTCAAGAGCTAACTTAACTCTTTGAGCTTCCCCTCCAGATAATGTAGTGGCATTCTGCCCAAGCTTTATATAGCTCAGGCCTACGTTTAGCAAAGTTTTCAATTTTCTTTCAATGACTGGAATCGCACTAAAAAATTCATAAGCTTGTTCAACGGTCATCGTGAGAACGTCATGTATATTCTTATTTTTATACTTAATCTCTAGCGTTTCTCGGTTATAACGCTGACCTTTACAAAAGTCACATTTGACATAAACATCGGGTAAAAAATGCATTTCAACTTTTACAACACCATCCCCCTCACATGATTCACATCGACCCCCTTTAACGTTAAAGGAGAATCTTCCTGGGGCATATCCTCTAAGTTTACTTTCAGGCACTTTTGCAAAAATATCTCTTATAGGCGTAAAGAGACCTGTATAAGTTGCTGGATTAGATCGAGGGGTTCTTCCGATTGGACTTTGATTGACATCAACGACTTTATCAAAAAATTCAAACCCTTGTATTTTATCGTGGGGAGCAACTTCTAGATTACTTTTGTATAAATGCTTAGCCAGTGCATGATAGAGTGTGTTGTTGATAAGAGTTGACTTACCGCTTCCTGATACGCCCGTGATACATGTCATTAAGCCAACAGGAAGTTTGAAATCCACATTTTTTAGATTATTTCCTCGAGCTTTAGAGATATGAAAGAATTGATTATTTGGCTTTAGTTTTTCTTTAGATAGACTAATCTCTTTTTCGCCAGATAAATATTGTCCTGTAAGTGAATTCTTATTTTTTAAAATTTCTTCGGGGGTTCCTTCAGCAATTACTTTACCACCATGAAGGCCTGCTCCAGGACCAATATCTACAATGTAATTAGCAGCCATTATGGCGTCATAGTCGTGTTCAACGACAATCACGGTATTTCCTAAATCACGCAGATTTTTCAAAGTTTTTAGTAATTTCTCATTATCTCTCTGATGTAATCCAATCGAAGGTTCATCTAGAACATACATCACTCCTGTTAATCCACTTCCAATTTGTGAAGCGAGTCTGATACGTTGTGCCTCCCCGCCAGATAATGTTTCGGCTGTTCTTGAAAGTGATAAGTAATCTAGTCCCACATTAATAAGAAAAAAAATTCTATTTTTTATTTCTTGTATGATTTTTTCGGCAACCTTAGCTCTGGCTCCTTTGAAATCTAGATTTTCGAAAAAATTAAAAGCTTTTTTTAAGGCTAATTCACAAATAAAATTAATGTTTTTATCACCAACTAAAACATGTCTTGCCTCTTTTCGAAGTCGAGCTCCGTTACAAGATGGACAAGTTTGAATATTAAGATACTTTGCAATTTCATCCCTTACAATTCCTGAATCAGTCTCCTGATAGCGGCGTGTTAGATTATTTATAATTCCCTCAAAAGAATGCGATTTTTGGTATATTTTTCCATGTTCACTCAAATAAGAAAACGAAATCACTTCTTTTTTACTTCCATGTAAAATAACTGACTGAATATCTTCGGATAATTTTTCGAAGGGGGTATCAATATCAAATTTGTAATGGTTCGCAAGACTAGTGAGCATCTGAAAATAAAATTGATTTCTTTTATCCCAACCTTTTATAGCTCCGGAAGCTAGTGATAGCTGAGGAAAGGCAACAACTTTTTGTGGGTCAAAAAAACTTTTATAACCTAAGCCATCGCAATCCTGACATGCACCCATTGGATTATTAAAAGAAAAAAGTCGGGGTTCTAATTCAGGAATAGCATAATCACAATGAGGACAAGCAAACTTAGATGAAAAAAGCCTTGTTTGATTGGTATCCATATCAAGCGTTAATATTTTTCCATCAGTCAATTTAAGAGCAGTTTCTATTGATTCGGTAATTCGTTGCTTAATATCAGGATGTATTTTTATGCGATCAACAACAACATCAATTTGGTGATTTATTTTTTTCTCTATCTCTGGAAGTTTGTCAATTTCATAGATAGTGCCATCCAACCTAACCCTAATAAATCCTTGAGCCCGCAGTTCGTTGATTAAATCTGTATGACTGCCCTTCCTATTATTTACAATAGGAGCAAGAATGATTATTTTAGAATCTTCAGGTAGGCCTAATAGTTGATCTACAATTTGTGAAATAGTTTGAGCTTCCAGTTTTAGATTATGTTCCGGGCATACTGGATCGCCTGCTCTTGCAAATAATAATCTCAAATAATCATGAATTTCTGTCACTGTCCCAACAGTAGATCTAGGATTATGAGAAGTTGATTTTTGTTCTATAGAGATTGCAGGAGAGAGTCCTTCAATCAAATCTACGTCTGGTTTATTTAATCGATCAAGAAATTGTCTTGCATATGCTGATAATGACTCAACATACCTTCTTTGTCCTTCAGCATAAAGTGTGTCAAACGCCAATGACGATTTTCCTGATCCAGAAAGACCAGTAATCACAATCAGGTTATTTCGAGGGAGGCTAAGTGAGATATTTTTTAAATTATGGGTTCTAGCCCCTTTTATATTTATATAATCCATTAAATTTCATTTAATTATGCGCAACCTGATAATATAGCGGAATATTTATATTTAATGCAACTTGATTTAGGCTCTTATGGTTCAGAAAGACAGAATGACCCCCAATGAAATAAAAGCAAGCTCAATTTTGGCCTCAATTTATGCATTAAGAATGTTAGGCATATTTTTAATATTACCTATTTTTTCAATTTACGCTTCTAATCTACCAAGTCAGCCATCAGTTTTTCAAATAGGCTTGGCTTTGGGGATCTATGGACTCACACAAGCAATTTTTCAAATTCCATTCGGGATAGTATCTGATTATATTGGTCGAAAAAAAGTGATTTATTTTGGGTTGATACTCTTCATTATGGGTTCCCTTTTAGCAGGTTTTTCAACCAAAATTGAGTTAATTACTTTAGGAAGGGCTATTCAAGGCGCAGGAGCAATTTCAGCAGTTTTAAGCGCATTATTAGCAGATTTAACTTCTAATGAAAGTCGTACTAAAGCTATGGGTATAGTGGGAGTTTCAATCGGATTAACTTTTGCATTGTCTCTAGTTTTAGGGCCAATAATAAATAAACTAATAGGAGTTCCTGGAATATTTATTTTAATGGGAGTCTTATCGTTTGTTGCAATCATAGTAATCAAATTATTTATAACCGAAGCCCCAAAGACACAAAAAGTAAAAAAAATAAATTTAAGCGAGTTTTCTTTTATTCTCAGAAGATGGGACTTGAATCGCCTAAATTTTGGAATATTCGTTTTACACGCCACTCAAATCTCATTGTTTATTACGATACCTTATTACTTAATTTCAAAAGGGGGAGTTGCGCTTTCTGAGCATTGGAGTATTTATTTGCCAATATTATTTCTATCATTTGTGTTTATGGTCCCCATGATTATTTTTTCACAAAGATGGAATTTATCTAAGCAAACATTTTTAGTTTCAATATTACTTTTATTTCTATCTCAGTTTTTCTTTATTAACTTCTCATATGGACTTTTAAGCATAAGCCTTGCTTTATTGGTCTATTTTATTGGATTTAATTTTCTCGAAGCATCCCTCCCAAGCCTAGTAAGTAAAATTGCTCCAATTGAGAGAAAAGGTTTTTCGTTAGGGGTGTATAATACATGTCAATCTTTAGGAATGTTCTTTGGGGGAGTTTTGGGTGGAATTGCGGCCAATAACTTTGGATACGAAGGCGTTTTTTATTTTTGTGGGATTATAATATTTATCTGGTTTATTTTATCTTTGTCAATAAAAATGCCGGATTTGAAAAAGGTTTGAAAAATACCAAAGGGGATTATTAATTATGTCAGTCAATAAGGTAATTTTAGTAGGAAGATTAGGTCAAGATCCTGATGTGAGATATATGCCAAATGAAACGGCCGTATGTAATTTTAGTTTAGCTACTAGCAGCTCATATAAAGATAAAACTGGAGAGAAGGTAGATCAGACTGAATGGCATAGGATAGTGATGTTTGGGAAGGTTGCCGAGATAGCCAAAGAGTACTTAAGAAAAGGTAGCCAAGTATTTATTGAGGGCAGGCTTCAAACAAGAAAATGGCAAACAAAAGAAGGGCAAGATAGATACACTACAGAAGTGGTAGCCGCAACAATGCAAATGTTAGGCTCTAAAGATACATCCTCAAGCGGAGGAGATTCATCAGGTGAATTTGATCAGCAACAAAATAAATCATCTAATGAGCCAACTAAGGCTCCATCACCTGCTGTTGAATCTTTTGATCAGTTAGAAGACGATATTCCATTTTAATAATTTAAAAAAAGCTTATGCCTATTTATGAATTTGCTTGTAATGATTGTGGATATGAAGAGGACCTAATGAGAAAAATTAGTGAACCATCTCAAACCCTATGCCCAAAATGTGGCAGTCAAAATTTTATCAAACAATTGTCTGCTGCAAATTTTAAGCTAAAAGGGTCTGGGTGGTATGAGACTGATTTTAAAAATAAAGAGAATTCTTCAGAAACAAAGAAAGACAAGAGCAAAACAAAAGAGACTAAAACATCAACTGAGAAACAAAATGTTTAAAAAAAATATTCTTACAGGCTTATTGGTTTTAATTCCCATTGTTTTGACATTGTGGGTCCTAATCACCTTAACTCAATTTTTGGATCAAGTTTTATTATTTCTCCCTGATGAATTTCAGCCACATACATTGTTTGGTGGAGCGATCCCAGGTTATGGAGTGATTGTAACGCTTGTGGTCGTTTTTTTAACAGGCCTCATAGCTAATAATTTTTTTGGGAAAAAAATAATAAGTATCTATGAATATGTCCTCAACAAAGTGCCGGTAATAAGTTCAATTTATAAAGGAATTAAACAGGTCTCCGACACACTTTTATCAAACTCCGGACAGGCTTTCTCTAAGGCAGTTTTGATTGAATTTCCAAATGCTGGAACCTATACGTTTGCATTTATTACTGGGGTACCAAATAATCAAATAGCAAAATATTTAAAAGGTAAATACGTCAATGTCTATGTACCAACCACCCCAAATCCAACTTCTGGATATACCTTAATAGTCCCGACTAAAAAAATTATTGAGATTGATCTGAGTGTTGATCAAGTATTAAAGTATGTAATCTCAATGGGGGTATCAACAGCAGATAAAGAGTTTATAGAAAATAATAAAAAGAAAAGAAAGTAGAAAAAAATGAGAACACATTTCTGTGGAGAATTAAATAAATCCCATGAAGGAGCTGAAGTAACATTATGTGGCTGGGCACATAGAAGAAGAGATCATGGCGGAGTTATCTTTATTGATTTAAGAGACAAGAAAGGCTTAGCTCAAATAGTAATTGACCCTGATACTCCAGAAGCTTTCAAGGTCGGGGAGTCTATTCGTAATGAATTTGTTCTGCGAGTTACCTGCAAAGTTAGGTTAAGACCTGAGGGAACTATCAATAAAAACCTACCGACCGGCGAAGTAGAGATGCTAGCTTCAGATGTTGAGATTCTCAATACCTCATTGACACCACCTTTTATGTTGGATGATGAAACTATTTCAGAGTCAGTCAGATTAGAAAGTCGTTTCATTGATCTTCGTCGAGACACTATGCAAAAAAATCTTCGATTAAGATACGATATATCTAAAAACTTTCGTAATTACCTTGATAAAAAAGATTTTGTTGAGATTGAAACACCAATTTTAACAAGAAGCACACCCGAAGGTGCGAGAGATTATTTAGTTCCATCCAGAGTGCATCAGGGTGAGTTTTTTGCATTACCCCAGTCCCCTCAACTATTTAAACAAATGTTGATGATCTCAGGTTTTGATAGATATTTTCAAATTGCTAAATGTTTCCGCGACGAGGATTTGAGAGCAGATAGACAACCAGAGTTTACTCAATTAGATATTGAGCTCTCCTTTTCAGATGAAGAAGAAATAATGAAAATTAATGAGGGCATGATTCGTCAGATGTTTATGGATACAATGAAAATTGAACTTCCTAATACATTTCCTCAATTAACCTATGCTGAAGCAATGAGTAAATATGGTTCTGATAAACCAGATTTGAGGGTGACACTTGAACTTGTCGATTTAACTCAAGAACTCAAGAAAGTTGAGTTTAAGGTTTTTTCATCAGCAGCAAATATGCCTAATGGGAGAGTGGCCGCTCTAAAAATCCCTGGAGGTTCTGAATTATCAAGATCTGAAATTGACGCTTATACAGAATTTGTGAAAATTTATGGTGCTAAAGGTTTGGCATATATTAAAGTGAATGACATAACGCAACTTGATGAAAATGGCCTTCAAAGTCCTATCGTTAAGAATATTGATGCAGATGCATTAAAAGCAATCATGAAAAAAACAAATGCATCCAATGGAGATTTAATTTTCTTTGGCGCGGATAAAGAGAAAATTGTGAATGAGGCACTTGGTGCTTTGAGAGAAAAAATTGGTCATGATAAGAATCATTTGAATGATTTAACTTGGGCACCTTTATGGATTATTGATTTTCCAATGTTTGATTATGATGAAGATAGCAAAAGATGGAATGCATTACATCATCCGTTTACTGCTCCAAAAGATGGACATGAAGATTTACTAGAATCAGATCCAGGTAAATGTCTCTCAAAAGCTTATGACATGGTTATTAATGGCTCAGAAGTTGGGGGAGGCTCTATTCGTATCCATAAAAATGATATCCAGTCAAAAGTATTTAAAGCCTTAAATATTTCAAAAGAGGAGTCTGAAGAGAAATTTGGCTTTTTATTAGAGGCTTTACAATTTGGAGCACCTCCTCATGGAGGGATTGCTTTTGGTCTTGATAGAATAGTAACACTTCTAGCGGGTGCTGAATCAATCAGGGATGTCATTGCTTTTCCAAAAACACAAAAAGCACAATGTTTATTAACAAACGCCCCCAATGAAGTAGATGATAAACAGTTACGAGAGCTTCATATTAAAACAAGGCTTTCAGCTAATCAGAAAAATGATTAAAGGTATTGATCACTATAATCTTCGCTCTGATGAAAATATGATAGAAGTTCTTAAAGATTTTTATATTAATATTGTAGGCTTAAAACTTGGGCAAAGACCCCCTTTTAAAAGTAAAGGCTATTGGTTGTATGCAGATGACAAAGATGTCCTTCACCTCAGCTCATCAAAAGATAATATAAAAAACCTTATAAATGTAAATTCAACACTTGATCATGTTTCCTTTTCTGCTTCAAATAAAAATACTTTTATGGAAACCTTAAAAAAAAATAATATCCTTTTTAAGGAAAGATATATTCCTGAAATAAATATTGAGCAGTTATTTTTTAAAGACCCTGCAGGCAATGGGATTGAATTAATTTTTTTAGATAAATCTTAAAGAGAGGTTGTTATGAAAAGTTATAAAAAAGAATTGTGGTTTAATGCACCTGAAAGAATGCACTTCACCAATATTACTCCTGAGGTAAATTCTTGCTTGGCAGAGAGTGGAATCCGAGAAGGGCTGGTATTAGTTAATGCAATGCATATTACAGCAAGTGTTTTTATTAATGATGATGAATCGGGCTTGCATCACGATTATAAAAAATGGCTTGAAGAATTAGCACCACACGAACCTTTAAGTCATTACAGACACAACGATACCGGTGAAGACAATGCTGATGCTCATATTAAAAGACAAGTAATGGGCAGAGAAGTTGTTGTTGCAGTAACTGATGGTAAGCTTGATTTTGGACCCTGGGAACAAATCTTTTACGGCGAGTTTGATGGAAGAAGAAAAAAACGCGCTTTAGTTAAAATAATTGGTGAATAAGTTTAATTTTGAATGAAACTTTCAAGCTGATTGATTAGGTCTTTTTGGTGACTGATCATCTCTTTCACCAAATCACCTTGTGAAACCATGCCAATAATTTTATCTCCTTTGAGAACTGGTATATGTCTTATTTTTTTTTCTGACATAATTTCTAAACCTTTTTCAAACGAATCTGTTGGGTGAAGTGACAAGACTTTTTTTGTCATAATATCTTTTACGAGGGTCTCTTTAGAGGACTTTTTATGGAGGATTATTTCACGCGCATAATCTCTTTCAGAAACTATACCAACCATCTTATCTTTGTCCGTAACCAACAGCGCTCCTATTTTATATTTTGCCATAACCATAAGAGCCTCAATGACTGTTTGAGTTGGTGAAATCGTTAGTAATTCTTTTATTTTTTTTGTTTCAATAATCTGTTTTAAAGTTTTCATTAAAAATAAAGTTTATTAACATTGAATCTAGAATAACCAAATTCTAAACTTTTAGCAAAATCAATAAATATAAATAAATCTTCTGCAGAACAATGCAAACTTTACTGATAAAATATCTTTAACTAAATTAACGGATACAAGGCGCATGGCAGGACATTCAAAGTGGGCAAATATTCAGCATCGTAAAGGTAGGCAAGATGCTAAAAGAGGTAAAATCTTTACTAAGTTGGTCAAAGAAATTACTGTTGCAGCCAGGCTTAATGGGGGGGATGTAAATTTTAATCCTAGATTGAGGTCTGCTGTAACAGCTGCTAAAGAGCAAAGTATGCCAGCTGAGAACATTACTAGAGCAATTAAAAGAGGAACAGGAGAGTTAGAGGGAGTTAATTACGAAGAGATAAGGTATGAAGCATATGGAGTTAATGGAGTAGCCATTATTATTGATTGCTTGACCGACAATAAAGTTCGAGCAGTCGCTGATGTAAGGCATGCTTTATCGAAGCATGGAGGTAATTTGGGGACAGATGGTTCTGTTTCGTTTTTATTTAAACATTGCGGCAGTATTTTTTATGCTCCTATTGATGATAGTGAAAAATTGATGGATGAAGCTATTAATTTGGGTGCTGAAGACGTCATTATAAATGACGATAAAAGTATAGAAATTATTACTCTTCCTAATGATTTTATAAAAATTAATGAAGGGCTTGAGGGATTAGGATTTAAAAAAGAATTAGCCGAGTTAACAATGAAAGCTGAAACAGAAATCACTTTGCAAGGTGATGACGCAATAAAGATGCAAAAGTTAGTTGATATTTTAGAAGATTTAGATGATGTGCAGGAGATTTATACTAATGCAAACTTTGAAGATTAAATTAAATCATTGATTACTATCTTAGGCATTGATCCAGGTTTGCGCGTTACTGGGTATGGGGTGATACACCGAGAGAAACAAAGTTTTCAATATAAATCAAGTGGCGCCATAAGAACAACCAAAGAAGATCTTGATTTAGCAGCTAGAATCAAAATTATTGTAGACGGAATTACAGAGGTAATTGAGAAGTTCCAGCCAACTGTCGTGGCAATTGAAAAAGTATTTGTTAACACAAATCCACAATCAACACTTTTACTTGGTCAAGCGAGAGGCGCTGCTATCGCAGCTGTTGTTGCTAGAGAAATTAATATCTATGAGTATACAGCCCTTCAAATAAAAAAATCAGTTGTGGGAAAAGGGCATGCGGATAAGATTCAAGTTCAAATGATGGCACAAAGGTTACTCAAATTACCAGGTTTGCCTGGCCCTGATTCTGCAGACGCATTAGCCTGTGCTATTTGTCATGCTAATATAAGTGATTCACTGGGAAGACTTGGAGTTGGTAATAGAATGAAATCAGGCAGGATAATATGATAGGTCGCATCAAAGGTAAGATTTTAGAGAAAATACCACCTCATATTTTGATTGATTGCAATGGAGTTGGTTATGAAATTGAGGTTCCTATGACTACCTTTTATGATCTTCCAGAAGCAGGAGGTGACGTGATACTTTTGACTCATTTTCTTGTAAGGGAAGACGCCCAATTATTGTTTGGTTTTGCTACTGATCAAGAAAGAATTATTTTTAGGAAATTATTGAAAGTTAATGGCATTGGTGCTAAAGCATCTTTATCAATACTAAGTGGTATGACAGTTCATGAACTCACTCATACAATTCAGAGCCAAGATGTTGTGTCTTTAACAAAAATACCAGGAGTTGGTAAGAAGACTGCAGAAAGGCTGATTCTAGAGCTGAAAGATAAATTTTCTGATACTGAGTTTCAATCATCAAATACTTCAAGCTCAAAGGAGTTAGACGATATCCAAAATGCATTATCTGCCCTTGGATATAATCAAAAGGATATATTGCTGGTTACAAAAGAATTAGAACCAAATATTTCGGTAAATGATGGCATTAAAAAAGCTTTAAAATTATTATCAAATTAAATTTTATTAATGGGTAAAAAATGATTGAACCTGATCAATTTAAAAATAGTGAATCTGTCAGCATTGAAGAGGAAAATTTTGAAAGGGCATTGAGACCAAAAGAATTAGAAGATTATGTTGGTCAAGAAAAAATAAGAGAACAGTTAGATATTTTTATTAATGCTGCAAAAAAAAGAAAAGAGCCCCTTGATCACCTTCTTTTATTTGGACCGCCCGGATTAGGAAAAACAACACTTGCTCATATCATTGCAAACGAGATGGGGGTAAATCTCAAACAAACATCTGGGCCCGTGCTTGAAAAAACCGGAGACTTAGCTGCATTATTGTCCAATCTTGAGGCTAATGATGTTTTGTTCATTGATGAAATTCATCGAATTTCTCCCGTGATAGAGGAAATTCTTTATCCTGCAATGGAAGATTATCGCCTTGATATTATGATCGGTGAGGGTCCATCAGCTCGTTCAGTGAAATTAGATTTACCACCATTTACATTAATAGGGGCAACTACAAGGGCTGGAATGTTAACAAATCCTTTGAGAGATAGATTTGGGATTGTCTCACGTCTTGAATTTTACTCATCTGATGAACTAGCACGAATAGTTTTGAGAAGTGCGGGACTTCTTGAAACCAAGATTGATAATGATGGCGCTTTAGAATTAGCTAAACGCTCAAGAGGAACACCAAGAATTGCAAACAGGTTACTGAGAAGAGTCCGTGATTATGCAGAAATTAAAGCAGATGGTGATATTAATACTTCTATTGCAAATCAGGCATTAAAAATGTTAGACGTAGATTTAATTGGTCTTGATCTAATGGACAGAACTTTTTTGAAGGCTATTATTGAAAAATTTTCTGGAGGACCAGTAGGTTTGGATAACCTAGCTGCTGCTATTGGTGAAGAGAAGGAAACTATCGAAGATGTCATAGAGCCATATCTTATTCAGCAAGGATTTTTGATGAGAACTCCCAGAGGAAGGGTAACAACCCCACAAACATATGAACATTTTGGTATGAAAATGCCACAGAATGAAAAAAATGAAAGTTTATGGTAGAAAATATATCTTTTAAATGGAGTGTAAGAATATACTTTGAGGACACAGACAGTGGTGGTGTTGTTTACCATTCGAACTATTTAAAATTTATGGAGCGTGCAAGGACAGAGTGGCTTAGAAGTCTTAATTTAAACCAAGCTGAATTGAAGAAAAAAGATAAAATAATGTTTGTGGTGGCAAAAGTTGATATAAATTATATAAAGCCTGCACGTTTTAATGATCAGCTCAGCATTGAAACTATTGTGGATAAAATTGGAGCATCTAAAGTAAATTTAACTCAAGATATTTATAAGAATTCTGATTTATGCACTTCAGCAAAAGTCAATATTGCGTGCTTAAATTCTGATAATTTTAAACCACAAAGAATCCCAAAACTTATTAAACAAAAAATGGAGATATTATGACTATTGGTAGTGACTTATCCTTCTTCTCATTAATCTGGGATGCTAGCCTCCCTGTTCAGGCTGTAATGCTGATTCTGGTAATAGCGTCAATGGTCTCTTGGAAAATTATATATCTTAAGATTAAGACCTTAAAAAAAGCTGAACAAAATACGGATGATTTTGAGAAAGTTTTTTGGTCAGGGGGGAGCTTAAGTAACCTGTATGATTCGATCAGCGTCAGACCACCCAATGATATGATTGGTCTACCAGTGATATTTAGGGCTGGATATAAGGAATATATTTCAAATAAAAGTACGGGTGAGCTAGATAAAAAAAGTATTGAAAGCGTAAGAAGAGCAATGAGTGCATCCTATAACAGGGAAGTAGATGCACTTGATCGTCATTTACCATTTCTAGCATCAGTTGGATCAGTAAGTCCTTATATAGGTTTGTTTGGAACAGTATGGGGAATAATGAACGCATTCATTGGTCTCGCTAATGTTGCTCAAGCCTCTTTGGCACAAGTTGCTCCAGGAATTGCTGAAGCCTTAATTGCAACGGCAATTGGTCTATTTGCAGCAATACCGGCTGTCATCGCCTATAACAAGTTTGCCTCTAAGGTCGATAGGATTTCTGTAAGGTATGAAAGCTTTATGGAAGAATTTATCAATATCATGGATCGAAAAGGATAACCCCATGAGAAAAAGAAGAATGATGAATCAGATAAATGTAGTTCCTTATATTGATGTCATGTTGGTGTTGCTTGTTATTTTTATGGTCACAGCACCGATGACAAACCCAGGTATAGTTGAGCTACCTAAAGTCGGACAATCATTAAAGCAGAAAGTTAATCCAATTGTGATATCACTTAAAAAGAATTCTAAAATTGAGGTGAGTGGCAAGGCATATAAAAAAGATGCTTTATTAGTTTTTTTGAAGAAAAAAATAGAAAAAAATGTTGATCAATCTATTGTTATAGCAGCTGATGAAAAAGTTAAATATGGATCAGTCATAGCAATCATGGACTTATTAAAACAAAATGAATTTAATAAAGTAGGCTTACTTCTAAAACCTGAATAATTTAATGAAATTTTTAAAGCTTGAAAACAATGAGAATTTACAGGCTAATCTATTCTCTTTTGCTATACATTTAGCACTTTTTTTAGTAATGATTTTTTCGGTAGGGTGGAAAACAAAAACACCTTTTTATGCTGAAGTTGAATTGTGGGATGCTGTACCTGTTCAAAAAAAAATAAATAATACACAACCGCCCCCTAAGAAAAAAATCCAAAAAGAAAAAAAAATTAAGAAAAATCAAATAGCTGCTGAAGCAAAAGCTAAAGCTCAAAGGGAAGCAGATATAAAATTGAAAAAGAAAAAAGCTGCTGAGAAAAAAGCTGCGAAAGAGAAAGCTAGAAAATTAAAAAGACAAAAAGAAATTCAAGCTCTTAAGAAAAAGGTGCTTAAGCAAGAAAAAATTGATAAATTAAAAAAAGAAATGTTAGAAAAGGAAAAACTTGAGAGACTTCAGCAACAAGTAATAGAGCAACAAAAGATTGAAAAGATGCAGGCTGAGCTGAGGGAAAGCGAACTTAAAAAGAGAAAGAAAATAGCAGTTGAAGGTGATAAGGAAATTCAAGGTGGACAAAATACAGGTGAACTAAATAAGTACAAACTTCTAATTCAACAAAAAATTCAACAGAATGTGAATCAACAACTCTGTGGATTAGATTATATTTCTTTAGAATTTAGGATAAGTTTGATGCCTACAGGTGAATTATTAGGGCAGCCTAAAATGATAAAATCAAGTAATATAAAAAGTTGTGATGATGCTGTTGAAAGGGCAATAATCCAGTCACAACCCTTGCCTCTTCCGAAAGATAGTGGCTTATTTAGTAAACTAAAAAATTTAGAGTTAAAATTTCATCCAAATGGAGTTGAATAGTTAAATGAAAAAGTTTTCATATGTTATTTTTGCTGGAATTTTGTATTTTTCATCAAGCATCCTTCACGCAATTGAAGTGATTGAAATTCTGGGAGGCAAGGCTAGCCAAATTCCAATTGCTGTCATGCCTTTTAAAAGTTTTGGAACTACAACTAATATAGCAAAAGTTAATAATGTTATTAAAGGTGACCTAAGTCGGTCTGGTTTATTTTATCCCTTAGACACGCGGGGCGTTTCATCTTCACCGAATAGTGATAAAGATGTAAATTTCTCTCAATGGAAATCCCTGGAAGCACAATTTTTAATTATAGGCAGAGTAGATTCTTTACAAAAAGAAAAAGTAAAAGTTAGTTGGAGCTTGATTGATATATATAAACAACAAACAATTCTGAGTGGTGAGTATGTTGGAAGAAAAACTCAAATTCGAGCGATCGGCCATAAAGTTTCAGACAAAGTTTATGAGAGACTGACTGGAAGTAAAGGTGTTTTTCATACAAAAATCGCTTTTGTTGAAAAGTACAATAATAAAAAATATAAATTAAACATTTCTGATTATGATGGATACAACGTTACAAGTTTGTTGGATTCAAAAATGCCAATAATTTCACCGAGGTGGTCTCCAGATGGAAAAAAGATAGCTTATGTCTCCTTTGAAAAAGAAAAACCTGTTATTTATATTCAAGAAATCGCAACTGGCAAAAGAAAATTACTTGCAAATTTTAAAGGGAACAACAGTGCTCCCGCATGGTCACCTGATGGAAAAAAACTAGCAATTGTTCTCACATATAATGCAAATTCTCAAATTTATTTAATTAACGCCGATGGTACCGATGTAAAAAGATTAGTTCGTTCAAGAGCGATCACAACAGAACCATCTTGGTCTCCAGATGGAAAAGAAATTTACTACACCTCAAATCAAGGTGGTGGCCCACAAATTTACAAATTCAATTTAGAAGATTCTGAAGTATCTAGAGTAACATTCGAGGGAAAATATAACCTATACCCAAGTCTATCTTATGATGGAAAATTACTTCTATATTTAACTCAAGATCAAGGTAAATTTAAAGTTGCACTTCAGAATCTTCAATCCAAGCAAGTCCTCAAGCTAACTAAAGGTCCTCTTGATGAAGCACCAGTTTTCGCACCAAACGGACATATGGTATTATTTGTCTTTAAAGACTATGGAAAAACCACAAAAATTGGTACAGTATCAATAAATGGATTAAAGATTGATCCTCTACCACTTGGAAGTAGGCAAGTTCAAGAGCCTGCGTGGGGACCGATTAAAAATTAATAAACATAAATTAAAAAGGGGAAACAAGGTGAAAAAATCAATACTTTTAGCAGCTATATTAGGAATTCTGGTTGCCGGTTGTAGTTCAACAGAATTGCAAGAAGCAGAGCCTTTAAATCCACCACAGGCTGAAGCTGAATCAGCTTCAATGGCCGAAAGTGATGATAACCAAGGGACAGCTTACACATCTCCAGAATTAAATTTACTTGAGTTAAGAGGTAATCCTCTATTAGCAAAAGATAAAAGAGGAATCTATTTTGACTTTAACAAATATGTTGTTAAGCCAGAATATATGGAGGTAATTCAAGCTCATGCGAAATATCTAAATGAAACACCAGCAGCCAATATGAAAATTCAGGGTAATACCGATTACCGTGGATCTCATGAATACAACTTATCTCTTGGTCAAAAAAGGGCGGTTGCGGTGAAAGAAGCACTTAATTCTTTTGGTGTTGATGACTCACAAATCGAAACAGTCAGTTATGGTAAGGAATATGCAAATCTTGATTGTGTAGAGCAAAACTCTTGTGGAGAAGATAGAAGAGCTGATATTGTCTACACAGTAGAGTAAGAAAACTGAATGAAACGCTATTTATGGGTTGGTCTTTTATTGCTCTCAAATTCTGCATATGCTTTATTTGAAGATGAGGGAGCAAGAAAAAAGTTAAATGAAATACAAGATCAACTCAATGCGCTTCAAAGCTCCATTCAATTTGAAATCAATGAAAAGTTTTCAAACTTTGAAAAAAATAATAAAGTTGACCCAAAGTTAATAAATAGTCTTTCAGAAAAAATAAATTCATTATTTGATGATATTGCTAAACTCCGCGGAGAAGTTGAGGTGTTAACTTATGAGGTTCAAACTTCAGAGGAGCGCCAAAAAGTTTTGTATACTGAGTTGAATGAACGTTTGCAAAAAATTGAGCAAAATACAGAAAAAATTGAAACCAGTTTTAAAAAAATAGAGCCATCTCAAGATAATATCCCATTAATTCAAAATGATCTTGAAATTCAAGACAAGGAAGTTGTACTTCCTGAGATTGCACCAAAGCCAATACCTAGTGCAGCTGATTTACCCCCTTTGGTAGATAAAAATTTAGAATATCAAGAGTTTGAGGATGCAAAAAAGCTAATTATAGCGACAAAATACAAAGAAGCATTTGAAGCACTTGATAAATTTATAATAAATTATCCAGCCTCTGAATTACTTCCAGAAGCTAAATATAATCTTGGTTACACACAATTTGCATTAAGAAACTATAAGGCAGCAATTAATACTTTTAATAAAATTGTCTTGGATTATCCTGATAACCCCATCGCCCCTAATAGTTTATATCAGATTTCAAATTCGCAAATACAACTTACACGTATAACAAAGGCCAAACAAACCCTAAGAGCTTTGATAAAAAAATATCCTAATGCTGATATTATTGAAAGTGCAAAAAAGAGACTTAAGGATTTAGAATCAATTAAGCTATAAAATCTAGATTTTCATTCAAGTGACTACTCTTAAAATCAATGAAATATTTTTTTCACTCCAAGGTGAAAGTTCATATATTGGAATACCAACAATATTTATTCGTTTAACAGGATGTCCAATGCGATGCTCTTATTGTGATACTGCTTATGCTTTTCATGATGGAAAAAATATGACCATTCAAGAAATTTTTGAAGAAATTTCGCAATACAAAACAAAATATGTCACCGTCACAGGCGGTGAGCCACTTGCTCAAAAGCCTTGTTGGAATTTACTCAGTCAGTTATGTGACAAGGGATATATTGTATCCCTAGAAACAGGAGGAGCTATTAGTATTGAAGGGGTAGATAAAAGAGCCAAAATTATTTTGGATATTAAAACACCTGATTCTGGAGAAAACAAAAATAACAACAAAACTAATATTTCAATGATAGAAAAAAAAGATGAAATTAAATTTGTAATTTCAAGTAAAGAAGATTATGAGTGGGCTAAAGAGTTTATTGAAGAGGAGCATTTGAATGAAAAGGCTCCGATAATTTTTTCTCCTGCATATGAAAATTTATCTTATGAAAATTTATCTGAGTGGATTTTAGAGGATAACCTTGAAGTTAGATTTCAAGTTCAACTTCATAAGATAATTTGGGGAGAAAAAAAAGGTGTCTAAAAAAGCAATCATATTATTATCGGGGGGGCTTGACTCAGCCACAGCCCTCGCAATTGCAAAAAAAGATAAATATGATTGTTATGCACTAAGTGTCAATTATCATCAGCGACATCACTATGAATTAACTGCTGCAAAAAATATTGCAAAATATTTCTCGGTAAAAGATCTAAAAGAGGTTGAGATAGATTTAAGCTGGCTTCAAAATTCAGCACTTACAAATAAGTCTCTAACTATTCCTCAGTCATTATCTAATGGCATACCGGTTACCTATGTTCCCGCAAGAAATACAATAATGTTATCACTCGCAATGGCATGGGCAGAATTAATCGACTGCACGAATATTTTTATTGGTGTAAATGCTGTCGATTATTCTGGTTATCCAGATTGTCGAGAAGAGTATATTAAAAGCTTCCAAGAAATGGCAAATTTGGCGACAAAAAAGGCAGTTGAGGGGGGCTTAGTAAAAATTCATACACCGCTAATAAATCTATCAAAGAAAGAAATTATAAAAAGAGGGATCAAGCTTGGTGTTGATTACTCTCTTACAATTTCATGCTATCAAGTAAGTTCGGATGGGTTAGCATGTGGAAAATGTGATTCTTGCCGATTAAGAAAGGCTGGTTTTGAAAATTCTGGCATTCCTGATCCAACTAAATATTTATAATAAATCAACAATTTAATTTGCCAAATGTGACTAAAATAGCGTAAAATTTCCGCCTTTCTGTAAATAATTAAATAAAAGAGATTTCGATTATGGTAGTGATAAGACTTTCAAGAGGTGGTTCTAAAAAAAGACCCTATTTTAATGTTGTGGTTGCAGAATCAAGTAAAAAAAGAGACGGTAGATTTATTGAGCGAGTAGGTTTTTATAACCCTGGTGCTAGAGAAGGATCTGAAACTCTCAGATTAGAGTCTGAAAGAATAGAATATTGGCAGTCAAATGGAGCACAGCTATCTGAAACAGTAAATAGAATAGTGAAGCTAAATGCAAAAGGCCCTGATGGGTTAGCTGCAATGAAAAAGAAAGATGAAGCAAAAGCTTTAGCGAGAAAGAATAAAAAAGTAGCTGACAAAGCAGCTAAGGCAGAAGAAGCGGTATCAGCAGAAGAAGCCGCAGCACCTCAAGAAGAAGCTCCAAAAGAGGAAGCTCCGAAAGAAGAAGCCGCAGCACCTCAAGAAGAAGCTCCAAAAGAGGAAGCTCCGAAAGAAGAAGCCGCAGCACCTCAAGAAGAAGCTCCAAAAGAGGAAGCTGAAAAGAAATAAATAGATTGACGTAATCTTTATGAAAGAAGATTATTTAGTAATGGGTCAATTGGTGGGTTCCTTTGGTATAAAAGGCTGGTTAAAAGTTAAGGTTTTCACAGAAAAAGTTGAAACTTTGACAGAATATAAAAACTGGTTTTTATCATTTGACGAAAAAAATTGGTCTGAGTTTTGCGTTAATGAAGTAAAAATTAATCAAAAAGGGATGACGGTTAAATTTGAAAACATTGACGATAGAACTAAGGCAGATGGCTTAAGAAATTATTGGGTGGGTGTCTTAAAAGATTCTTTACCTAAATTGAAGAAAAATGAATTTTACTGGAACGACTTAATAGGTTGTAAAATTCAGAACTTAGAAGGTTTTTTATTTGGTAAGGTCACAGGCTTTATTGAAACTGGTGCAAACGATGTATTTGTTGTAGAGGGTGAAAAAAAATGGCTTATACCCTATACAAAAATGGTTGTAAGAGATATTAAATTGAACCGACAACAGATAATAGTTGATTGGGATGAAAGCTTCTAAAAAAATATTTTTGATTGATTTGATAACACTAATGCCAGAAATGTTTGAGGCATTTACTAGTATGGGGGTTGTGGGTAGAGGATTTAAAAAAAAAATTATTGAATTGAATTTTTTAAATCCGAGAATATTCTCAGAGGATATTCATAAAACTGTAGATGATCGTGCTTATGGAGGAGGTCCAGGAATGGTCATGATGTTTGATCCCTTGATTAAATCGATAGAATCATTGAGAGTAAAAGAAAATACTATTGGAATTAAAAAACGTAAAGTTATACATTTGACGCCAAGTGGCTCAAAATTAACGCATCAAAAAGTAAAAGAATTATCTAATGAGGAAGGTTTGATTTTACTTGCTAGTAGATATGAGGGCGTTGATGACAGGTTAAATAATTGGATTGATGAAGAAATATCAATTGGAGATTTTGTGACCAGCGGAGGTGAATTACCGGCAATGGTTCTAATGGATGCTTTGATAAGGCAAATCCCTGGAGTCTTAAATGATATTGAGTCGGCAAATCAAGATTCTTTTGTAAATGGATTACTAGATCATCCAAGTTTTACAAGACCAGAATCTGTTAGAGGTTTGAATGTGCCTAATATTTTATTATCAGGAGATCATGAAAAAATAAGGGTTTGGAGGCTAAAGGAGTCTCTAAAGATTACAAAATTAAAAAGACCAGATTTATTAATTAATAAATCACTTACTAAAGAAGAGTCTCGGCTGCTTAAAGAGATTGAAGATGAGCAGGAACAAGACTAAATAATAAAAAGGAAAATAAATTATGGTAGACATAATCAAAACATTAGAAAACGAAGAAATTGCAAAGCTTGGTAAATCCATACCAAAGTTCGATGTTGGTGATACGGTAGCAGTTGGAGTTAAAGTGGTCGAGGGTAATAGAAAACGTATTCAGGTTTTTGAAGGCATTGTAATTGCAAGAAGAAATAGAGGGTTAAATTCATCATTTATTGTAAGAAAAATTTCTTCTGGAGAGGGAATTGAGAGAACCTTCCAACTTCATTCTCCTCTAATTGATAACATCAATGTTGTGAGAAGGGGTGACGTAAGAAGAGCAAAATTATTTTATCTCAGGGAGCGTTCAGGTAAGTCAGCTAGGATCAGTGAACGATTAAAATCTAGAGAGAGTGATAATGAGTTTGAGGCTATACCTGAGGTTGATTTGCCAGAACAAGAGCCTGAAGCTAAAACTGATGAGAGCACTCCAGTAGAAAATAAGGCAGAACCTGAAGCTAAAACTGATGAGAGCACTCCAGTAGAAAATAAGGCAGAACCTGAAGCTAAAACTGATGAGAGCACTCCAGTAGAAAAGAAATCTTAATTAAAGATGAGAAAAAATAAAAAAGCCCCAATGGGGCTTTTTTTTATTATGGAAAAAAAGTATTCTGATTAAGAACTTATGAATTATTCATAAAATTACAATTATAGGATTTAATTGATTGAGCGAAGTATCTGATAATAAAGAACATGTTTTAATTGATAAATTCATTGATCACTTATGGCTTGAAGACGGTTTATCAAAAAATACACTTAACAGTTATCGATTTGATTTATTAAATTTCTCGAATTGGATCAAAAATAGAAAATCAATTTGCCTAGAGAATGTCTCAAGAGCAGATATCCAACAATATTTATCATTTAAATTTCCCACTGCAAAAGCCCGAAGCATTTCAAGGTTACTTTCAACTCTGAGAAGATTTTATAGATTTTTGTATAGAGAAAACAAAATAGTTAACGACCCGACTTTACAAATACAGAAACCAAAAATTCCTAAGTCATTACCTAAAAGTTTAAGTGAAGCTGAAGTAGAGAGCTTACTTGAGGCTCCTGATATGGGTATAGATATTGGTGTAAGAGATAAAGCGATGATTGAACTTTTGTATGCTTGTGGATTGAGAGTTACAGAGCTTGTTAATATTCAATTAACCGAGGTAAGCTTAAACGATGGAGTAATTAGGGTTACCGGCAAAGGGGATAAAACTCGATTAGTCCCTATGGGTGAAGATGCAATGGAATATATTCAAAAATATCTTATAGCGGCAAGAGATAATATTTTAAAGAGTAAAAAATCAAAATATTTATTCGTCACACATCATGGAAAATCAATGACCCGACAGACCTTTTGGCATTCACTAAAAAAGTATGCGGTTGTTGCAAATATTAAACAACCAATTTCCCCTCATATATTAAGACATGCATTTGCAACTCATCTAATAAATCATGGCGCTGACTTAAGGGTAGTTCAAATGTTACTTGGGCATAGTGATATCTCTACAACACAAATATATACTCATGTAGCTAGAGAGAGGTTAAAGACAATTCATAAATCTCATCACCCAAGGGGGTAATTAGCGTTCAAGAACGATGCCAACTTGATCAGTATCAGGGAGTATTTTTTGTTTGGCAATTTTAAGTTTTATTTTTTGGAATGAAAAATTTTCTTTGAGTGAATTAATGATTGCTTCACCAAATGGTTCAAGAAGATGAAATTTATGATTATTGGCAATTGAAAGAACAGATTCCCTAACTTGAGCATAATCAATCGTCTTAGAAATTTCATCAGTCTGAAAAGTTTGATTTCCAACTAACTCAATATCAATATCAATTATTAATTCTTGCTCAATTGCCCTTTCCCATTCAAAGTATCCAATTTTAGTGTTTACTCGAAGTTTATTAAGAAAAATATGGTTAGTCATTAAGGTTTATTAATTTTCAAATATAATAGTGTATATGATAAATCAGTTATTAATTATCGTGTTTGCATATTTAGTAGGTTCTATTTCTACTGGAATAATTACCAGTCGTTTTTTTAATTTACCAGATCCCAGAACAATGGGTTCAAAAAATCCTGGCGCAACTAATGTAATGAGAACTGGAAACAAAAAAGCAGCAATCTTTACTTTAATCGGAGATTTATTAAAAGCGACATTTGTATTATTAATAGCAAGTAATCTTGGTTTTGATGGTTACTCCATCATTTTTGTCTCACTGGCAGTTTTAATTGGACACATTTTTCCTGTTTATTATAAGTTTCGTGGAGGTAAAGGAGTTGCTACAGCCGTTGGTATTCTGATTACACTGAATTTTAAACTTGCATTGATCGTAGTTTGTATATGGATACTTGTTTTTTTAATTTTCAGATATTCATCATTGGCAGCAATAGTTGCATCAATATCAGCTCCATTGATTGGAATATTTATTCTTAATGATCAATCTTTAAATAATTTTACTTATGTAATGGTTACTTCAATAATTTTAATGACACATCAAAAAAATATTAAGAATCTAATATCTGGAAAGGAATTAAAATTTAAAAAAAGAAGTTAGATTTCGCTAAGCTTCCATCTTGGTTTGACTGAAAATGAATAATTATTTTTATCTGTTAAATTAGCTCTAAACGCTCCTGCAAGAGCAATCATTGCCCCATTATCTGTACAAAATTTTAAATCAGGAAAAAAGAATTCAAAGTCATTTTTTTCACATTCTGTAATAATTTTTTTTCTTAAAGTTTTATTAGCCCCAACTCCGCCTGAAATAATTATTCTACTTAAACCTTCTTGTTTTAGAGCTTGAATTGATTTTTTAACTAACACATCTGTGATTGATTCTTCAAATGCATAAGCAATATTTGCTTTAATTTCATCAGTTAACTTAGCTTGTTTTCTTACTAGGTACAATACGGCCGTCTTGAGCCCACTAAAACTAAAATCAAGCCCATGAGTATGTAAAAGCGGTCTTGGAAGTTGGTAATTTTTTTCTCCATTTTCAGCTAATTTTGATAAAGCCGCTCCACCTGGATATCCTAACCCCAGAAGCTGAGCTGTTTTATCAAATGCTTCACCAGCTGCATCATCAAGTGTATCCCCTATAATCACATAATTACCAATTTCTTTGACATGTATTAACTGTGAGTGCCCTCCAGAAACTAATAGAGCTATAAAGGGAAATTGTGGTTTTTTACTTTCAAGCATCGGAGCTAGCAAATGACCTTCAAGATGATGAATCGGAATAGATTTAATTCCTAAGGCACAAGCAAGCGATTCGGCTACACTACTGCCGACCAATAAAGCTCCTGATAAACCAGGACCAGCAGTATATGCAATCGCATCTATATTTTTAATTTTTAAATTACAATCTTTTAGAAGATCATCAATCAAAGGCATAATATAGTTAATGTGATCTCTTGAGGCTAGTTCGGGTACAACTCCTCCATAAGCAGCATGTAATTTAACTTGTGAGTATAATTTATGGCCTAATAATCCTTTTTCGGAATCATAAATTGCAACTCCAGTTTCATCACATGATGTTTCAATACCTAAAATAAGCATGATTCACTAAACACTTTTTGTTTATATTTGTTGAAAAAAAAGCATATTAGCATTAAACTAACGCCTTTCAGTTTTTAAAGCTTAAAGCTTAACATTCTGAACAATTAAAACTTTATATTTAAGAGATAATTAATGTCAATAATAAAAGTCAAAGAAAATGAGCCATTTGATGTTGCTCTAAGGAGATTCAAGAGACTTATCGAAAAAACTGGTCTATTGAATGATTTACGTGCAAGAGAATTCTATGAAAAGCCTACATGGGTAAGAAAGCGTAAATCTGCTGCAGCTGTTAAAAGACAATACCGCAGACTTAGAAATCAAATGTTACCTCCTAAATTATTCTAATTTAGTACTTCATGTCTTTAAAAGAAAAAATTATTGCGGATATGCAAGATGCTATGCGTAGTAAAGAATCTGAGAAATTAAACGCAATAAGACTACTTCAATCCTCAATAAAGCAAAAAGAAGTTGATGATCGTGTTGATATTGATGATGAATCCATTCTAAGTATTATCGAGAAAATGCTTAAACAAAGAAGAGATTCAATTGAAGCTTTTAAAAAAGCAAACAGAAACGACCTTGTAGATAAAGAAGAATTTGAAGTAAAAATTCTACAAACATATATGCCAGAGCCGCTATCAGCTAAAGAAGTTGAAAAAGAAATTGATGAGGCAATCAAAAGTACAAATGCAAAAAATATGAAAGATATGGGTTCGGTTATGGCGCTAGTGAAAACAAAAGTTTCGGGTAGAGCAAATATGGCAGAAGTATCAAAGAAAATTAAAGAGAAATTAACAACCAGTTAACTCTCTCCATTTCGTCATTATTACGATAATATATCTTTAATGATTCCAGAATCCTTCATAAATGAGTTATTAAATCGAGTCGATATTGTCGACATCATAGATAAAAGGGTTCCCCTAAAAAAAACAGGTGCAAATTTTGTCGCTTGCTGCCCCTTCCACCAAGAAAAAACACCTTCCTTTTCGGTTAGTCCATCTAAACAGTTTTATCATTGCTTCGGCTGTGGGGCTCATGGTTCAGCCATTAGTTTTTTGATAGATTATGATGGACTTAATTTTATTGATGCAATTCATGCATTGGCAAAAGTTGCTGGCTTAAAAGTACCCAATCAAATCCAAGAAAAACCTGAAAAAAAGAAAGAACATATTATCTTAGAAGACTCACTGATATTGGCAAAAAAATATTACCAAGCTAGTCTTAAAAGTTCACCTAAGGCTATTAAATATCTTAAATCTAGAGGATTGACAGGTGAAATAGCAAGGCAATTTTCTATTGGGTTTGCTCCAGAGGGATGGAATAATTTAAAAGATGTTTTTAAAGATTATGATAACGATATGTTAATCAAATCAGGATTGATAAATAAGAATGAACAAGGAAAGAGATACGACCGCTTTAGAAATAGGATCATGTTCCCCATTTATAATTCAAAAGGTCAAATGGTCGGATTTGGAGGTCGTGTAATTGATGAAGATGATTCACCAAAATATTATAATTCTCCCGAGACTCCTTTATTTCAGAAAAGTTATGAGCTCTATGGCTTATTAGCAGCAAGAAAAGCTATAAGGGAAAAAGGCTATGTTCTTGTAGTTGAGGGTTATATGGATGTTGTAAGTTTGGCGCAACATGGAGTTAATAATGCTGTAGCAACTCTTGGAACGGCAACTACTAGTTTTCATATTCAAAAACTAATAAGGTATACCTCGGAAATAATTTTTTGCTTTGATGGAGATAATGCAGGGAAATCTGCAGCTTGGCGAGCTATGAAAAATTCGCTAGCATCCGTGACTGATGAGGTAAAGTTGAAGTTTTTATTTCTCGGCGACAAACATGATCCTGACTCTTATATAAGAGAAAACTCAAAAGATAAATTTGAACATTTAGCACAACAAGCAAAACCTCTCTCAGAATATGTTATTGATTACTTAATACAAAATAATAAATTAGCGAGTCAAGAAGACCGCGTAAAATTTTTAAATGAGATCGAACCAATTCTTGAATCCATTGCTTCATCAAAACTGACTTTTCTATTAAAAAAAAGGATATCAGAATTGCTTCATTTAACTCTTGATGAGCTAGAAAAAGTTATAAAAGTAAAAACTAAAGAAGACATAAAGCCTGTGAATAAAAATATTAAAAGACAGGCAAATTCAGTAGTCAGAAGGTTCGTTTCACTCTTGATTTTAGATCCCTCTTTAGTCGAAAAATCAGATAAAGACATTGATTGGGGGGAGTCGCTAGATGAACAACTTGCAAAAGTTTGTATCTCTAAAATTTTAATTAATGAAAATCAAAATACAGCATCTATTTTTCATGCTTTAAATAATCAGTTTAGTACTGATTTTATTGATGAGATTAAATCACAAGTTTTGAACTTTGATGAACAAATGGACACAAAAGATGAGATAAATAGTCTTCGAAAAAGAATAAAACAAAACAAATTTAAGACAATAAACAAGTCTAAGCTAGATGATATTAAAAATAAAAGTTTTGATGCGCTAAGTCCTGAAGAAAAAGAATTTTTAAAAGCAATAACAAAGAGATAAGTGTTTATTTTTAATATATTTTTAAATTTTTTTAATCAGTTCAGTAATTGATTTAAATGATATATTTTGATAAAATCCTTCACTCAAATTTGATTGTAGAACCATTCCAAAAAAATACTTAGAGGTAGCCATGGCAAGACCAAGAAAGAACCCCGCTGATAAAAAAACAAAAAGTGTTACCCGAGTTAAGAAGCTAAAAGATATCCTCACAGGACAGACCACCCCTCAAGAAGCCGAGAATCGTAGACAGCAACTAAAAGCATTAATCATTTTAGGTAAAGAGAGAGGCTATCTAACACATTCGGAAATAAATGATCATCTCCCTGATGAGGTGTCAGAGAGCGAACAAATTGAGGGGATTGTCGGCATCATTAATGACATGGGAATCATGGTTTATGATGAAGCGCCGGATGCAGAGGCTTTATTAATGTCTGATGCACCTGCACCTGTGACCGATGAAGAAGCTGCTGAAGAAGCTGAACAAGCACTAACTACTGTAGATTCTGATTTTGGAAGAACAACAGATCCAGTTCGAATGTACATGAGAGAAATGGGAACAGTTGATTTACTGACGCGTGATGGTGAGATCGAAATTGCAAAAAGGATTGAAGAGGGACTAAGACTCATGGTACAAGCGATTTCTGCGTCACCTGGCATCATCAATGATTTAATGAAAATGGCCGATAAGGTTAGAAAAAATGAATTGGGAGTTGATGAATTTGTTGACGGATTGATTGATGTTGAAGCAGAAAAAGAATTAGAGAAAGTCCAAGCTGCCCTAGAAACTGCAGCTGATGAAGACTCAGAAGAGGAAGATGATCAAGACGATACAGGTAAGGCCAGTGGAATGTCAGAAGAAGATCTTAAAATTTTTACCAAAGAAGTTTTAAAGCGTTTTAGCTCAATTAAAAGATCACATAATAAGCTTGAAGCATTAAGAAAACAAAAAAAATGGATGGGTGATCCAGAGTATAAGAAACATCAAGATTCTATCGTAAAGGTATTAGTAAATTTTAGATTTTCGTCAAAATTTGTTGAAGTATTATGTGACAAAATAAGAATCTTTATTAAAAATATCAGAGCCCATGAAAAAGAAATTATGGAATTGTGTGTTTTTGAATCAAAAATGCCAAGAGGACATTTTATAAAAAGCTTTGCTGAAAATTCAACTAACTTGAAATGGCTAAAGTCTGAGTTAAAAGAAGATAAGCCATACGTAAAAAGAATGAAAGAATTAAGACATTCAATTACTGATCAGCAAAACAAATTAATAGATATTGAAGAAGAAACAGGTTTACCAATCAAGTATTTTAAAGAAATAAATAAACAAATGACCAAGGGGGAATTTAAAGCCAAGATTGCTAAAAGAGAAATGATCGAGGCTAACTTAAGGTTAGTTATTTCAATTGCAAAAAAATATACAAATAGAGGCCTTCAGTTTTTAGATTTGATTCAAGAGGGAAATATCGGCCTTATGAAAGCGGTTGATAAATTTGAGTATCGAAGAGGCTATAAATTTTCAACTTATGCCACATGGTGGATCAGGCAAGCAATCACAAGATCAATTGCGGACCAAGCAAGAACAATAAGAATCCCAGTTCATATGATTGAAACAATCAATAAAATGAATCGTATTTCTAGACAAATCTTACAAGAAACTGGTGAAGAGCCGGAGCCGTCTGAATTGGCAGAAAAAATGGAGATGCCAGAAGAAAAAATACGTAAAATTTTAAAAATCTCTAAAGAGCCTATTTCAATGGAAACACCGATTGGCGACGATGAAGATTCTCACTTAGGGGATTTCATTGAAGACCAAGGCACTTTAACACCAGCAGATTCAGCGATATATGGAAACTTAAGGCACGTAACTTCTGATATTTTGGAGAGCTTAACTCCCCGTGAAGCGAAAGTGCTCAGAATGAGATTTGGCATAGAGATGAATACTGATCATACATTAGAAGAAGTTGGTAAACAGTTTGATGTGACGAGAGAGCGTATCAGACAAATTGAAGCTAAAGCATTACGTAAGTTAAGACATCCAACTCGATCTGAAAGACTCAAAACCTTTTTAGATAAAGATTAAAATAACGGGCTCATAGCTCAGTTGGTTAGAGCAGAGGACTCATAATCCTTTGGTCCCTGGTTCGAGTCCAGGTGGGCCCACCAATAATAGCTTTTAGAGGATATTCTTCTAGAAGTTTTTTTTGTATCTCCAAAGATACCAAGCTGCGATAGACCTATAGGGTTTCCATTTTTGTGAAATTTTATCAAATTCTTTTTTATTGATTGATTTTGAAATATTTTTAAAAAGTAAGTAGTTTTTCTTTAAAGCAAAGTCATTCAGAGGAAATATATCTAGTTTGCCTAAATTAAAAATCATTAACATTTGAGCAGTCCATTCTCCGATACCTTTAATATTTGATAGCACCTCAATTATTTGTTCGTCGCACATAATTGAAAACCCCTCACGATTTTTAAATTCTTTTTTTTCGAATTGGTTTGATATCTCAAGAATTGTTTGGAGTTTATTTGACGAAAGCCCACATGCCTTTAATTTCTCTTCAGGAAAATTTAAAATTTGTTTAGCAGTTGGGTAATTACCTTCAAATTTTTCTATAAATTTATTGAAAATAGCGGTTGCAGATGATGGGCGTAATTGTTGAAAAATTACTGATTTGATTAATGCTTGATAAGGTTCTAAATTTAAACTCAGATTTAATTTACAAGGACCAACTGATGAAACTAAAGCATCCCAATCTTGATCTAGATTTGATAAAAATTCAGATCCTTCCTCACATTTTTTTTGGTGTTCACCACTTGATAGCTTTACCTGCGTAATCAATATATTGTCCTGTATTTTGAAGCGATAAATTCTCGATCTGCTTAATCATTCCTGTAACACTTTCTTTTACATCAATCCATCCTCCAGGGCCACCCATATCAGTTCTAACCCATCCGGGATGGAGTGTCATTGTTGATATATTATGACTTTTTAAATCATGAGTAAGGCTTTTCATCATACTATTGAGGGCTGTCTTGCTAGATCTATAAATGTATGAACCACCACTGGTATTGTCGTCGATACTACCCATTTTGCTGGTGATAGAAATTACTTTCTTTTCATGACCCCTTAAAACATTCGGTAAGAAATGTTCAATTACTTCGTAAGGCCCAATTGTGTTTATTATAAAACTCTCTATCCAACTATCTTTGTTAACAGAGTTAAAAATGCCTGAACGATAAATTCCTGCATTATTAATAAGAATATCAATCGACATATCTTGAAGTTGATTTGCCAAGCCTTGAATATTTTTTGTGACACCTACATCTAATTGATGAAGATAAATTAGTGGACTTGATTCAGCGAGGTTATTTAACTCCTTTGATGATTTTGGATCTCTGCAGGTTGCAATGACCTGGTAATCATTTTCAGAATATTCTTTTACAAATTCTAAACCTAGACCCCTATTTGCTCCGGTAATAAAAACTGTTTTCATTAAGTTATCGATTCCAAGGATTAATATAAAACTAAATATAACTTATTAAGTCTATAATAAAAATATAAAATTTGTGGGAGGTTGTTATGAAAATAAAATTTTTTTTATTCCTTTTGTCCTTTGTTTTTTCTTCACTTCACTCAGCTGAACTTGATCAATATTGCACAACCAGTCTTGCTGAGGGAAATTTTCATAAAACAAAGTGTGATATTAATAGTACTTTTGAAGGAAAAAAATATTGTTTCGGCAACCAAAAATCTAAATCAATTTTTTTAGAGAATCCTAAGGATACGTTATCTCAAGCTGTTGCTTTTTATAAAAAAAACAATGTCGAAAGAGTTAAAATTTCACAAGCTGAAGCAATTGAAATTTTAGAAGACCCCGATTGTGACTTTTCTAATAAAGATCTAGGCTATCTTGATTTCAAAGGGCAAGATCTAACGCATTGCATCATGATTAATACCAGCTTCTTTGGCGCAGATTTGAGAGATGCAAACCTTTCAGGTGCAAACCTCCAAAGAGCTTATTTAAATTTAGCTAGACTTGAAAAGGCAAATTTTGCAGGAGCTATTTTAATTGAGGCAACTATTTTCCAACCCATTTTTGGCGATACTAATTTTATGGGGGCAAATCTTACGAATGCTCGTATGATTGGTACGCTTGGTAAAGTTAACATGTCAAAAGCGTTAGTTAAAAATGGGCGTTTTGGTTTAGATGTTGGTAACCAACCAATGGGACAAATGAAATTTGATTCATCGGGGGGAAATTTTAAAGAAACAGACTTTGAAGGCGCAGATCTTAATATTGCTAGTTTTATTTTTGGGGATTTAAGAAATGCTAATTTAAGAGGTACCAATTTGAATAGAGCGGAGTTAATTCAAGCTGATTTAACAGGGGCTGATTTAACAGGGGCTGATTTAACTGAGGCAAATGTTGAAGACGCAAATTTCAAAGATGTTGTTGGTTTGGATTCAGTGAAGGGGTTTGATAAAGTTTTAGGAAAGTGTCGAAATTGTGGAATGTAAAAAAAATGCCCACTTAAGGGCATTTTTTTTAATTTATTCAGTTCTTAATTAACGGCATCTTTTAATGCTGCGCCAGCTTTAAAAGAAGGTACTGTTCTTGCAGGTATCTTTAATTCCGCACCTGTTTGAGGGTTACGACCTGTTCTGGCGGCTCTTTTAGCTGTTTTAAAAGTACCAAAGCCAATTAGGGTAACAGTGTCACCTTTTTTTAATGCTCCAGTGATTGATTCGATTACCGCATCAACGGCACGTCCAGCGCCTGCTTTTGTATCGTTTGTTGCTGCTGCTACTGCGTCGATTAGTTCACCTTTATTCATAAAACCTCCGTTTGTTTATAAATTATTTTTTGTCACTGTTGTCTAACACCCCTACGCTTACTGCTGTACAGGCAAGGTTAAAACTACTTTGCCCTCTTTAAACTTTCTTGTCAATAAAAAAAGTAAATAATTTTTGTGATCGATATTTTTGATTAATGTTACAATATTCAAATGAATAGCATTAAAAATAAAAATAGTCGAGGTGGCTTTAGATTAGGGGCTGGCAGAAAATCAGGCAGCGGCCTGTATGGAGAAGAAACTAAAGTAATAAGGGTGCCACGTAGCTCTGTAAGCGATATTAAAAAATATATTAACTTATCTAAAAGTAGTAATGTCGAAGAAGTTAACTTAGCTTATAAAAATACCACTCATAATCCTCTTGTTTTATTTGAACACAAAGTTCCTGCTGGCTTTCCATCACCTGCAGATGACCACGTTGAAAAGCGTCTTGATTTGAATGAATATTTGATTAAGAAAAGTGATGCAACTTTTTTTGTGAAGATTAAAGGCGATTCTATGGTTGATGCAAGTATTAATGATGGAGATATTGTAATTGTCGATAGATCTATGCAAGCAAAAGTAGGCGATATAGTCCTGGCTTCTGTAGACGGTAATTTTACGATCAAAACTCTTTCAAAATATAAATTAAATCCACGCTTATTACCTGCTAATGAAAAATATAAACCTATTGAGATTAATGACAATACACAATTTGAATTATGGGGAGTAGTAACAGGCGCTGTTAGAAAATTTAAGTAATGATAGCTTTAATTGATATTAATAATTTTTATGTTAGCTGCGAACGTTTATTTAATCCATATCTTATAAATAAGCCAGTTGTTGTATTAAGTAACAATGATGGTTGCGTGATATCGCGGAGTAATGAAGCTAAAAAATTAGGCATTAAGATGGGGGTGCCTGTATTTAAAATTAAAAGACTTTTAAGTAAAAAAAAAGTCAACGTGCTTTCATCTAATTATCCACTTTATGCTGATATTAGTTTTCGTGCTATGCAAGTACTTTCAAGTTTTTCTGACATCCAAGAAATCTATTCTATTGATGAATGCTTTTTAGATTTGAGTGGACAAAAAAATCTTGAAGTAGTTGGTAGATTGATAAGAAAAAAATTATTGAAATGGATAGGGATGCCTGTATGTGTCGGGGTAGCTCCTACGAAGACATTAGCTAAATTTGCTAATCACTGCGCAAAAAGTCAAAAAAAATGGCATGGAGTTTGTGATCTGAGCAAAATGAAAGAAAGTGAGATTGATCAAATAATGACCAACGTTGATGTAAGCAAGGTATGGGGGGTAGGAGTTAAGACCGCTATTAAATTAAAAAAAATAGGCATTAATTCAGTACTTGATTTAAAACAAACCAATCCATCTAAGATTAATTTTTACTTTAATGTGAATATAGAAAGGACAGTGGTAGAGCTAAACCAATCTATTTGTTTCCCAGTGATAACAGAAGCACCGAAAAAAAATGAAATTTTATCATCAAGAAGTTTTGGCAAACCAGTTAAGACTATAGAAATGCTTTCAGAAGCAATTACTACTTTTTTATCTAGGGCTACATATAAAGCAAGGCAACAAAAAATGTTTGCTAGTAGTGTTACTTTATTTATTAGGAGCAGCCCGCATAAAGATAGGGAGAATTACTATGCAAACTCTATTAGAATGCCATTAGTTCTTCCAACAAACCATCATAATTTGATATTACCTATAGCATTAGAAGGACTTAGAGCAATATTTAAGCCAAACATTAAATATGTAAAGTGTGGAGTATTATTATCTGGACTCACTAGCGAATCTACACAGCAAAAAAATCTTTGGGCAAATTCTGATAGCAGCTCAATGGCGGTCGTTGACAAAATCAATAATAAGTTTAATAAAAAAAGTGTTCGCTTGGGGACCGAGCCCTTGAATCCAGCATGGCGAATGAAACAGTCAAACAAAAGTCGTTCATTTACTACTTCTTGGGATGAGTTATTGATTGCTCAATAAAAAACTCAATTTGAGGACGGGTTGAGTTGAATAAAATAATCATCTTCTTGAAGGTTAACTTTCCAACCTTCAAAATAAATTTCGCTAGCTTTAGGGTTGAGCTGAATTTTAAATGGAGGCGAACCATGATGGCTTATTTTATCCCCTTTTTGGAAATCATATTCTTTGAAAGCTCCTAAAGCATCGATGACACAAATTTTTTGTGGATCATGTGAAATGATATAAAAGTAGTATGAAGATTTTTCAGGATTTCTTGTTGAAAATGATTTAAGTTCTGCTGTATCTACCGTGCATAAAAATTCTTCGGAAACTTCTGTAATTATATTTTCGGATATATTAGCTAAATCTATTTCACTCATATTATCATTATTGGAAACTGCAGAATGTTCAGTACTTTCTATCTCAGTTTGCTCATAAGGTAGGTTTTCTTGTTTAACAACATCAAAATTATCTTCAGGAGTTGGTAAATTTTCAGGCTGCGTGACTGGCAAACTAGTATCTTCAGGCGAGGTTTGTTCAGTTTCACTGATGATTGGTATTTGATTCTCAGAATTGGACGATGTGGAATTAAATAAATAAATAGTAAAAATAGAGATAATGATAGCGAAAATAAAATAATTAATTTTATTAGAAATGATGGGATAAATGGCTTTCGGTGATAATTCATTTTGCTTATCATTATCTGAATTAACTTTCATCTCAATTAAGCTATCAAGGTCGATATCTAAAAGTTTTGCATAACGTTTTAATAGAATTAATTTATATTTGGGAGATGCGAAACCAATTTCTAAATTATTTTCTAATGATTTAATTTGAGTTTCACTTAACGTAAGGGCTTTTGCTGCATCACTAATGGTAAGCCGTAGCTTTTTTCTCTTATTTATAAGTTTCTTGTTTTGGTAAGTATAGGTACTCATCAAATTACAAAAATCTAAATGCAATGATTGCAATTATTGTTGGAGGTATAGCAGCAATCAATAAACCAAGGGGGCTGATATTTTTTTCAGAAAAATGTTTTCTTAAGATTGATATTCCTGCAGGATTTGGGGCATTAGCTATTACTGTTAAACCGCCACCTGTTACAGCACCACTGACAAGCGCAAGTTTAAATTCATCTGAAAGGCCATCAACTAAGGATCCTAAGTAGGTTAAGGCTGCATTATCTGTTAGGGCTGTTAAAGCTGTAGCCCCATAATAAACTGCACTTGAATCCATTGATAAAAGAACTGGTGTTATCCACCACCCTTGGATTCCACCTAAAACAACTAATCCAGCTAGAAAAAAGGCAACTAATAATGCTTCTTTGATAATAAGAGGATTCTGATAATTTTTATAGGCCGTAGTAAATCCAATAAAAAATAAAAAGATACCCATAAAAACTGATGGGTGGTGAGCAAAGTAAACAACGCTGATTAAGAAGAATAAGTGAACCAAAATAACCAAGAATGGAATGTTAGATTTAGTATTATCCTTAAAAACTATTTTTTCTAAATCATCTTTAAATAAAAAAGTAATAATAATGGCATTAGTTAAAACACCTAGACTGGCCCGCCAACCAAAATTTGATAGCATGTACCAAATGTCCCAATTCCAAGTATTACTTACCATTAAAATTGGAGGGGCTGCATAGGGCGTTAAAGTACCACCAATTGATATATTTACGAATAAAACTCCCAAGGTCGCATATTTAAAGCGATTAGATACTTTATTTTTAAAGAAATTTTGACTAAGTAGAAGAGCAGCTAAGGTCATTGCGGCTGGTTCGGTTATAAACGAACCTAATAAAGGAACAAAACTTAATAGTAGAAAATATATTACAAACTCTTTTTTAAAAGGAATTAAATTTGAAAAAAATAAAACAATTTTTTTTGAGAATTCAAGAATAGGTAGAGTTGCAGCAATAACCATAATGACAAAAACAAACATTGGTTCAGTAAAATTACGGGTATCAACATAGTTTACAGCCGTTTCACCACCTTCGATACCAAAAATAAATAGCACCAATACCATTGCCCAAAATCCAAAAACTACTTCAACCTCTCCTAATAAATGAAGAATACCTGAGAAACGCTTATGAACATGTGCTAAATGTTCAAAGTATTTTGTTGAAAAGGTATGAACAATTGCAATTAGAAATAAAATAGCTCCAATAAATTCAATCGTTGTATAAGGGACCATATATATTTCCTAACTGTTATTTAAAACGAACATTTTAACATTGACATATGCTTCATGATATTTAAATTTAAAACGAATTTGATGACAGTTGATTTTATATAGAGCTGTTAGTCATAGCTGTTCTATAATTAGGTTAAAGATACATTTAAGATTTTGAATAAATTAAAATTTAAAAGAAAAGAATGAAAAAAATTTCTCAAACTGAAATACAGCATTTGATGTCTTTACATCAAAGAGGTCAAGATGATGACGTTATCAATAAGGCAAACTTATTGATCAAACAATATCCAGAAGAAATCATCTTACTAAATTTGCTGGGCATCAGTTATGAAAAGAAAGGTCTCCTTAAAGAAGCTGCTAATGCATACAAGCTGGCACTTAAATTAAATCCAAATATTCCTGAATTAAATTTCAATTTGGGGGCAATTCTTTTTTCTGAAAATAGTGTTGAAGAAGCTATAAAGTTTTACAACAAGGCGATTCAGCTAAATCCTAATTTTCCTGAGGTGCACTTTAATTTAGGCATTACTTTGCAAAGCATAGGGCAATATGATCAGGCTATTCAATCTTATGAGAAAGCATTACAAATTCAGCCGGGATTTTTTGAGGCAATTACAAATATAGGAACAATAAGGCAGCTTCAAGGGCGGCTAGAAGAGGCAGAGAGTTTTTTCAAAAAATCTTTAAACATCCGAGAGGATGGAAGGGGGCATTATAACTTAGCAAATGTTTTGAGAAATCAGGGGAATCTGTCCCTTTCAATATCACATTATAGAAAGGCAATAGAGCTCGGTTCTGGAGAAGCTGAATTCTATTCAGATCTTGGAGATGCGCTATGGCATGATGGAAATATTCAAGAAGCTAACCGATTTTTAAGAATGGCAGTTGATGTTGACTCACAACATTCAAGATCTAACTATCAGTTAGCAGTATTTTTGTATGACAATAAAGCTTTTGATGAAGCCATTAATTATTTTCGAGTCTCTAAATTTGAAGATTGGCAAGAGAGAGTGCTTTATTGTTTTTATAAGCTAAAACAATTTGATATGTTTAAGAAAGAATTGACTAGTATGAAGCATTCAAAACATAACTCCCCATTTCTAGCGACACTTTCAGGACATTATGCACATAATTTTAAAGAAAAAGATGGATATAAGTTTTGTCCTCAACCACTTGATTTCGTAGCACATCAATCTATACCTTGTTTATTAGATGAGAATGAAGCTTTAAGATATCAATTGCTTGAGGATATAAATAGTGCAGATATTAATGATCGTAAACAAAGCCGTTTATTCTATGGAACACAGTCTGCAGGTAACTTATTTAAAAGAAATGAGAGTTCTTTTAAGAAGCTTGAGTCTGGACTAAAGGAAGCTATCAAAGAATATTATTTAAATTATAAAAACGAAGATTGTGAGTTTATGAAATCCTTTCCAAAAGAGATAGAATTTAGTAGCTCTTGGTATGTGAAGATGCAAACAGGGGGGCATTTAACATCACATATTCATGAGGATGGATGGATAAGCGGTGCAATTTATTTATCAATACCAAAAAAAACAAAACATGAAGATGAGGGGGCAATTGAATTAAGTACACATGGCGATGATTACCCTATCATTAACGATGAATTTCCTAAAAAAGTGATTAAACCAAAGGAAGGGGATGTTATTTTTTTCCCATCATCTGTCTTTCATAGAACGATTCCATTTCAATCTGATGAAGAAAGAATCTGTATTGCATTTGATTTGAAACCCTCATAAAAGCTTTTGCAATTTTTCAGCCATATTGAACATAAATATTTGTGCAATTTTTGGATCCTCTGCTAACATCTCTCTCACTTTAGAATCTTTTATTCTGATAATTCTTGCCCAATCAGAACAGATAGATGCAGACATTGAACGAGGTGTCTTATGTAATAAAGCATGTTCACCAAAATATTCACCTGGGCTAACATTAAAGATGATTTCACCTTTTCTTTTTATCTCAACCTCCCCTTCAATTACAAAATATAAATCATTATCTTGAGATCCTTCATTAAAAATAATTTTATTTTTTTTAAATCTTTTGCCATACAACACCATTAATTTATTAATAATTGGATGTCTATGAATATTTTTGATTAGAAATAATTGTTTAAGTATGAGTAATTCTTGCTTATGAAGTGCAGCAATTAATTCAGCACCAATCAAAATAGCTCCTGTATTTAGGTAGAGCCATATTAATGAAATAAATAGATTTCTTAAGCTGCCGTAAAAGTATCCGAGTGGTTGACTGAGGCCAATAAAGAATCCAAAAGCATCGTTAAGAGTAAACCAGAGCAAACTTGTAACCAGACCACCAAGCATTAAATACATTTTTTTAATTTTTGTGGGTATAAAAAATTTAAAAAATATTCCCATGATGAAGGTCATTAATAATAATGACAAAGTAAATGTGACAATACTGTATTGAAATACTGGAATATATTCATTAACTAATACAGTTGTTCTTTGAAGATATAAATCAATAAAGATATACGCAAAGAAAAAAACCATGATGGCGACCACAGATAAAATATCTTTGAGTTTATTTTTTAAATAAGTATTTTTTTTAGATAAGCCTAAAATTTGTATGAAACTTAATCTTAATGCCTGGGTAAGAGGCGTTGTTGCTAAAAAAAGAATACCAAATAAGACTAAGCCCCAAGACAATTGCTTAGTTGAAATGTTAATAACTTCAGAAAGGAGTTGGTTACTTATTTGAGGTAAAAGTCTTGAAGTAACAATTTCGAGTTGTGATAATGCGAATTCAGAATTTGCTAGCCACTGACTCAAGATAAAGAAAATGAGCAGTATTAAAGGTACCATTGCAAATAATGTAAAAAATGCAATTGAAGCATTGAGTGCAACAAAATTGTGTCTTAAACAACCATCAATAACTTCTTTAAAAGTAAAATATTTTGCCCCTCTTTTATCTCTTAATAAATTTGAAATTTTTTGAATCATTAAAATTAATAATCAAGTAATAATTCTTTTGAATTCCTCTGTTGCATCTAAGAGAGCAGATAAAGTACCAGTTTCTGAGGCGGAGTGTCCTGCATCAGGGATCATCATTAGTTTGCTGTTTGGTATTATCTGATGCAATTCATGAGCTGACTTTGGTGGACACACCATATCATATCTTCCTTGGATGATTGAAACGGGTTTGTTTTTGAGTACCTTTGATTTCTCTAAGATTTCTTCTCCATTTACAAAGCAATTATGATTTATATAATGTATTTGCACTTTTGCTCGAGCAAGTTCGAAATCATAATCAACCTCAGAGTTTTCATTACTAGCTGTTGGAGGCATTAGCTTTAATATGCTTCCTTCAAATTGATTCCATGCAACTGCTGCCTTATAAGCACATTCTTTATTTTTAGAAAATACTATTTCGGTATACTTTTCTAAAAGGTTGTTCTTGTTCGTGTTTGGAATATGGTCAAGTAGGTTCTGATGAAGCTCAGGAAAAAAGATATCAACGTCTTTTAAAAACCAGTCAAGCTCATGTTGTCTGCTTAAAAAAACGCCTCTTAAAATTAAACCTTGAACCATCTCAGGATGATCAACCGCATACGCGAGGGCGAGTGTACTACCCCAAGACCCACCAAAAAGTATCCATTGTTTAATATTTAATTCTTTTCTTATTAAATCGACATCATTCACGAGATGCTTTGTTGTGTTATTAGAAGTTTCCCCAAGCGGTAGACTTTTTCCGCAACCTCTTTGATCGAATAAAATAATACGATAATAATTTGGATCAAAAAATCTTCTTTGTTTTGGTCCAGTGCCTCCTCCAGGACCGCCGTGTAAAAAAAGAATAGGTTGGCCGTTTGGATTTCCAGACTCCTCCACAAAAATTGTGTGTATGTCATCTCCTTTGATAAAAGATTTTTTGTAGGGCTCGATTTCAGGGTAAAGTTCTTTGCTATTTAAGTTTGGCATGATTCATTTATCACTCTTCAGAAATTGTTATGTGAAAGTAATTTAAATATAGGACTAAGTTTAACAAAATTTTAGAGCTAAAAAGGAGTGTTTTTTGATAAGTAAAATAAATCAATAAATGTTAAGAAATTGTAACAAAATTGTTGCAAATAGAAATTTAGGGGTATAAAATCATCACAAGTACTTGAAATATTGGTACTAAAAGTAGGTAAATTTCTTATTTTATTAAAGAGTTTTTTAAGCTACGAAATAAGGTAGGGGAGGTACTTGCTTCTTTTTTAAACCCTTAGTTAAAACTATGGAGATTTATAATGAAATTAAATAAAATCAAATTAGCTCTTGGCTTTGTAACTGCTGCTGCAATGGCTATGCCTATTGTTGCTTCAGCTGCTGCTGACCAAGAAAAAGCTATGAAGAACTCAGCTAACTGGGCTCACCCTCGTGGTCAGCATGACAACCAGGCTTATTCAAAGCTGACTCAAATCAACAAAGGTAATGTTAAAAACCTTAAAGCAGCTTGGACACTTTCAACTGGTGTAAACCGTGGTCATGAAGGTTCTCCTCTAGTTATTGGTAACATGATGTATGTACATACAGCATTCCCAAATAACGTTTATGCTTTAGACTTAAACAACAACCAAAAAGTTGTATGGTCTTACTTCCCAAAACAAGATCCTAGCGTTCAAGCAGTTCTATGTTGCGATAACGTTAACCGTGGTCTTGGTTTCGGTAACGGTAAAATCTTTTTACAACAAAACGATGGTAACCTAGTTGCTTTAAACGCAAAAACAGGTGCTAAAGTTTGGTCTACTTTAAACACTGATCCTAAAGTTGGCGCTACTAATACTAACGCTCCTCACGTGATCAAAGATAAAGTGATTACTGGTTGTTCTGGTGCTGAATTTGGTGTTCGTTGCTTTATTGCAGCTTACAACATTGAAGACGGTTCATTAGCATGGAAAGCTATGTCTACTGGTCCTGATTCAGAAGTACTTATCGGTAAAGATTTCAACAAAGAAAACCCACTTTACTCAGCTTTATCAGTTTACGAAGATGTAAACGGTGGTAACGTTGAAGGTGGTTCTTTCAAAAGAATTCCTAACGATCAATTACAAGCTCCTGTGGCTGACCTAGGTATTAAAACTTGGTTAAAACCACAAGCTGTTAAAGATGGTTGGCAACATGGTGGTGGCTCTGTATGGGGCTGGTGGCCATATGATGCAAAAACAAACCTTATCTACTACGGTACAGGTAACCCATCTGTTTGGAACCCAGACGTACGTCCAGGTGACAACAAATGGTCAATGACTGTTTTTGCTCGTGACCTAGATACAGGTATGGCACGTTGGGGCATGCAAATGACTCCACATGACGAGTGGGATTATGACGGTATTAACGAAGTTATCCTATTTGACAAAGGTGGTAAAACATATGCATGGCACCATGACAGAAACGGTTTTGCATACACTTGGGTTGCAAGTAACGGTACTTTAGTTGCTGCAGAAAAAGTGCATCCATTCGTTAACTGGTCAACTGGTATCGATCTAAAATCTGGTGTGCCACAAAAAGAAGCTGCACATTCAACACACCAAGATTACAATACTAAAGGTACATGTCCAGCTGCTCTTGGTACTAAAGACCAACAGCCTGCTGCATACTCACCTAAAACTGGCTTAATGTACTCACCGATGAACCACGTTTGTATGACATACGAACCTGTTGAATCTAAGTACGTTGCTGGTCAGCCTTGGGTTGGTGCGACACTTACTATGTTTGCTGGTCCTGACGGTGTAATGGGCGGTTTTGCTGCTTATGACCCAATGACTAACAAAAAAGTATGGTACAACAAAGAGAAATTCTCAGCTTGGGGTGGTGCTTTAACTACTGCTTCAGACTTAGTATTCTACGGTACTTTAGATCGTTGGTTCAAAGCTCTTGACGCGAAAAGCGGTAAAGAACTTTGGAAATTCCAAGTTGGTTCAGGTGTGATTGGTAATGCATTCACATACTCACACAAAGGTAAACAACACGTTGGTGTCCTATCAGGCATCGGTGGTTGGGCTGGTGTGGCTATGAACCTTGGTCTAACAAATGACACAGACGCACTTGGTGCTGCTGGTGGTTATAAAGAACTAACAAAATACAACGCTGCTCCTGGTGGCGGTGCATTAACAGTATTCGCTCTATAATTTATTTATAGAACTAAGTACTAGTTAGTTAGTCTTAAAAACACCCTACTTCGGTAGGGTGTTTTTTTTTACTCATGTGAAAATTTCACATAATAAAAAGAGTTAAGATAATAGAGATTATCATTAGAGGATAAAGCATTCTTTGAAGGTATAATTGCAAAAAACTAATTAAAGGGAATCACTAAAAATGTTTAAAAATTTATCAAGAAGCCTATGTATATTATTAATAAGTTTCTCAGTTAATGCGGCTGATACAGTTGCGGTTAACCCAGATATGGGTAAACCAGGAGAGCCTACAAGAGTTCCAAAAGATAATGAATTCAAAGTCTGTGCTGACCAAGATAATCTCCCTTACTCAAATGATAAAAGTGAAGGTTTTGAAAACAAGATCGCTGAGGTTCTTGCCAAAGATTTAGGTAAGGAATTAAGTTATCAATTTTGGCATGATAGATTCGGTTTTTTAAGGAACACATTAAATGCAAAACGTTGTGATGTAGTTATAGGAACAAATACTACCTATGATGCACTCAATACAACTAAACCATATTACCGTGCTGGACATGTCTGGGTTTATCGTAAAGACAGTGGTTTTGATATTAAAAACTGGGATTCACCTGATCTAAAGAAAGGCATCATTGGCTTGGCTGATAAAAGCCCTGTGACACAAGCATTAAGTAGGAATGGATTAATGGCAAATGCTAAACCATACCGTATACAAAGAGATTTGACTAAGTCACCGGGAGAGCCTGTTGAAGATGTTGCGAGCGGTAAGATTGATGTTGCGATAATGTGGGGGCCACTTGGCGGTTACTATGCAAAACAATCAGATGCTGACTTGGTGGTTGTTCCAATTCCTGAGTATTCTGAAGGTAATGCTAGACTTCAAGGTAAAACTTATTGGAACATTTCTGCTGGTGTGAGAAGAGGCGAAGATGATCGAAGACAAATGGTTGAAGAAGCTATATTTAGAAATCTAGATAAAATATATGCAATTATGGATGATTATGGAATACCACATACTGAGCCAATTTTTGTTGATAGACTAGATGGTTATAAGAGACATAAAAAATAACAATTTCTAAACAAAAGATGACACATATCAATGAAGAGCTGGTAAAATTTAGGTATGGGAGTTAATTTAAATAAAAAGATAGGAGCAGTAAATGTCAGTTAAAAAAATTGTAACTTCTGCGTTAGTTGGAGCAGCAATAAGTTTTGCAGGTTTTGCTCAAGCAGAAATTGTCTTAAAGAAAACAACAGATGGAACAGCTTTTAAAATTACAGACCCAAAAGCTTTTGGAGATGCAAAGAAAAAAGATAATGTGATGACTGAAGCTGAAAAAGTTTTTTTAGCAACTGGAAAAAACATTTATGTAGGCGATGCAAAAGCTGAAAAAAGAGGTAAGAAAAGATTTGGCTATTGGTCATGTACACAATGTCATGGACCAACAGCAAAAGGTCAAGTTGGACCAGGCCTAGTTGGCCCTACATTTAGATACCCAAAAGATATCACTAATAAAGGTATGTTTGAAACAGTATGGTTTGGAACAAACGGTGGTATGGGCGGAAAGGGTTATGGAGTTATGGCACCAGATGACGGCATGACAGTTGATGAATTACTTAAAACAATTGCATGGGTTAGAACAAACGGTAGCCAAGGTGTAACTGGTAACGAAAACGTGAAGTAAAAGTTACAACTCTGCAATAAAAAAAATTAACGACTAAGTTATAATAACTTAGTCGTTTTTTTTGTCTGAAATCATATCAAAATATAAACATCCAAAAAGAAGATTCTTAAAGAGACATATATGGAAAGTAAACAATTACATAAAATTTTAATTGTAGGAGGAGGAGCAGGGGGGTTAGAACTCGCCACAAAACTTGGGGATAAGCTTGGGAAAAAGAAAAAAGCAGAAATTACTTTAATCGATGCAAAGAAAACGCATATATGGAAGCCACTTCTTCATGAAATAGCAGCTGGAAGCATTAATCCCGACAAAGATGAGCTTGATTATCTTGCCCAAGGATTTTGGCATGGATTTAAGTTTCGTTTGGGTAGGATGGATAAATTAGATCGAGAAAAGAAAGAGGTTTCACTCGAACCTTATTTTGATAATGAAGGAAATGAAATAATAGCGAGAAGAAATTTTAAATATGATACTTTAATTATGTCTATAGGAAGTTCAGTGAATGATTTTTCAGTAAAAGGAGCTGCTGAATTTTCCATAGCTCTAGATAATCAAAATCAAGCTGAACGCTTTCATAATCGATTACATAATGCAATTGTAAAAGCACAAACTCAAAAAACAAAAATTCAACCTGGACAATTAGAGGTTGTTATTGTTGGTGCTGGCGCTACAGGAGTAGAATTGGCGGCTGAACTTCATAAAGCAACAAGAGAGATGACAGCTTATGGTTTAGAAAATATTGACCCGGATAAAGATATCAGGATTAACTTGATTGAAGCAAGTTCAAGACTTCTACCAGCACTACCTTTAAGAATAAGTCAGGCTGTTGCAGATGAATTAAGAAAATTAAAAGTTAATCTTTTTTTAGGCGAGAGAGTTACTGAAGTAACTTCAGAAGGAATCAAAACTCATAAAGACAGAAAAATCTTATCAAGTCTTGTGGTGTGGGCTGCCGGCATAAAGGCACCAGATTTCTTAAAAAATTTATCAGGTTTAGAGACGAATGATATTAATCAATTAAAAGTAAAATCAACGCTACAAACCACTTTAGATGCAAATATTTTTGCATTTGGTGATTGCGCATCATGTCCAGTTGCACCGGATGCCACAGAGAATGTTCCACCAAGAGCTCAAGCCGCTCATCAACAGGCTTCATTGTTGTATAAAACTATAATAAAAGTAGTAAATGGGAATGATAAGCTTCCTCGATATGTTTATAAAGACTATGGGTCTCTAGTGAATCTTGGACGATATTCTACTGTTGGAAATTTAATGGGTTCAATCTTGGGTGGAAATATGTTTATTGAAGGATTGATAGCAAAACTTATGTATTTATCACTATATCAAATGCATTTAGTTGCACTCCACGGATATGCAAGTACTTTTTTTAGGTTTCTTGGTAAATTATTCAGTCACAGAACTGAAACGAGAGTAAAGCTTCATTAGAAAAAATTTTAGTTATCTTGAGAGTAATAGATGCTCGCTATGACCATAGACATCAAGACAAATAATCCAAAAATAAAAACAATTCCATTGATAGGTAAACCGTATTTAACCATTAAGGTATAGGTTCCACTAAGAAGAAGGATACCTAAGTTTTCACTGAAATTTTGAGCAGCAATAGAGTGGCCAGAGCCAATTAAAATATGCCCTCTATGCTGAAGTAATGCGTTTAGAGGGACAATAAGCATTCCACTAAAAATACCAATAAATAAAAGTAATAGAGCAGCATATTGCCAGCTAGAGACAAATATCATTGCACATACAAAGCCTCCCATTATGACTCCAATTGGCAGTACTTTTACCGAACTTTTCATTGTCACATAACGTGCTGCAATTATTGAACCGATAGCAACACCAAATGCAACAACAGCAGAAAGTTGTGTTGACTTATCAATTTCAAAATTAAGTGCATACGCAGCCCAAGCAATAATTACTAATCTTAAAGTTGCTCCTGCACCCCAAAAAAGAGTTGTAATTGCTAGTGATAATTGACCTAATCGATCTTTAGCAAGTTTTGTAAAAGAAAAATAAAAGTCTTTAAGCAAAGACCATGGGTTTTTTGATTTTATCTTATGGTTAATTGGAAGGATTGGAATATAACGATTAAAAATAGCCGCTAGAAGATATAAAATAGCGATAATAATAATGGCCATATTGACATCAAATTTTGCCAATAACCCTCCAACAATAGCGCCTAAAATAATTGCTGCAACGGTAAGACCCTCAACCCATCCATTAGCCGCAACTAAATATTCTTTAGGTAATAATTCTGTCAAAATACCATATTTAGCCGGCGAATATGTTGCTGCACCAATGCCGACTATTCCATAAGCATACAAAGGTTCCATTCCAAAATACATTGCTAAGCATCCAGAAAGTTTTATGCCATTTGATAAGAACATTACTTGTCCTTTTGGTCTGGAATCTGCGAATGCTCCAACAAAAGGGGCAAGTACAATATAAGCTAAAACAAAAAATTGCAACAAAAGAGGTTGGTGCCACGTAGGCGCATTCATTTCTGCAAGTAATGCGATAGCTGCAAATAACAATGCATTATCAGCTAAAGCTGATAAAAACTGTGCACTTAAATAAGGATAAAATCCTTTTTTAGAATTTGATTTAGAGTGTGTCTGCTGCATAATCTGCCAACCTCGATCTTTCCCCTCTCATAAGTGTAACGTGACCGTTATGTTCCCACCCCTTAAATCTATCTACAACATAAGTAAGCCCAGAACTACCCTCTGTAATATATGGTGTATCAATTTGTGCGATATTGCCACAACAAACTATTTTAGTTCCAGGACCTGCTCTTGTAACTAATGTCTTCATTTGTTTGGGGGTAAGGTTTTGAGCTTCATCTATAATTAGATACTTATTTAAAAAAGTTCTTCCTCTCATAAAATTCAAAGATTTTACCTTTATTCTAGATCTAATTAAGTCTTGAGTTGCAGCTCTTCCCCAGTCTCCTGAGCTATCGTCTGATTCATTTAAAACATCAAGATTATCTTCTAGCGCACCCATCCAAGGAGTCATTTTTTCTTCTTCAGTACCAGGTAAAAAACCAATATCATCTCCAACCGATACAGTAGCTCTTGTCATAATTATTTCTGAATATATTTTTTTATCTAAAGTTTGAACAAGACCTGCGGCTAGGGCCAATAAGGTTTTCCCAGTACCTGCTTGACCTAAAAGAGATATAAAATCAATGTTTGGGTCCATCAGAAGATTAAGTGCAAAATTTTGTTCTTTATTTTTTGCTTTGATACCCCAAATATTAAATTTAGGCAAGGTATAATCCTGAACAATTTGAAGTGTTGCTGAGTCATCATTTACTGATTTAACAATCGCGTAAAACGGCTTATCATAGTCATAGAATACGAATGCATTTATAAAAAAACTTTTACACAATGGCCCTGTAATTTTATAAAACATCTTTCCTTCTTCTTGCCATGATTCCATTGCTTTGCTATGTTTTTCCCAAAAATTTTCAGGTAATTCATAAATTCCTGTATGCAGTAATTCAGCGTCAGCCATTACTTTGTCATTAAAGTAATCTTGAGCTGAAATACCTAAAGCACGAGCTTTAATTCTGATATTGAAATCTTTAGAAACTAAAATAACATCAGTTTTTTTTAAACGATTTTTTAAATTGATCACAACACTCAATATTTGATTATCTGCTTTTACTCCTGCCAAAATTGGTAAATCATAGCTAATAATTTCTGTCTGTATAAACAGATTTCCATCAACATGAGGATTTGTTTCAGATTTGAGAGCACATCCATTTTTAAGATCTGAGGCAGGACCGATAATTTCCTCTAAAAGTCTATGCGTTTGCCTTGCATTTCTTGCGACCTCTGAGCTACCTTTTTTATTGTTATCTAATTCTTCTATAGTGACCATGGGTAAATAAATGTCATGCTCCTCAAATCGGAATAGACTAGATGGGTCATGCAGAAGGACGTTAGTGTCTAGTACAAAAACTTTTTTATTGTTTTTTTTAGCCATTAAATAAATTTATTGTGGAATTGAATTTAAAACTTCTTCAGCATGGCCAGGCACTTTGAGTCCACGCCATTCATTTATCAAAATTCCTTTTGTATCAATTAAAAATGTACTTCTTTCTATTCCTTGAACTTGTTTTCCATACATATTTTTCATTTTAATTACATCGAATAGATTACAAGCAGCTTCTTCGGAGTCACTCAATAATTCAAAAGAAAAATTATATTTATTCTTAAATTTTTCATGCGAATTTAAGCTATCCCTTGAAATACCAAATATTTCAACATTTTTTTCTTGAAAATTTTTATAAAGGTTTGTGAAGTCAATACCTTCATTTGTGCAACCAGGCGTTGAATCTCTAGGATAAAAGTATAAAACAACATTCTTACCTAGATAATTTTTTAAAGAGAAGTCTAAGTCACTTGTCCCAGGGAGGCGAAAATCTGGTACCAATTTATTTATTTCTACTTTATTCATATTTAACTGACCTTTTATTCATTTTGAAGTTTAAAAAAAAGATTGAAACAATTTTTAAAATTATAGCCTAGAAGTATTTGATTATACTAAGCCATCCATGAATTGAATATTGACATATTCATTAACCTTAATTGATTTTTGTTCTATATCTAAAACGATTAAACAATTTGCTTTGCTCATGGAGCTGAGTATTGCTGATCCTTGATGTGGATTTGGCTTTACAGACAATTCTCCATTTTTAATGGTATAAAAACCTCTTTGAAATTCCATTCTTCCTGGTTTTTTTGTAATGGGTGAAATACATTTTGCTTTCAATAAAGGAGGAAGTTTATAATTAATTTGACCCATAAGATGTTTCAGGGCAGGTTGAACTAGTTGGTAAAATGTAATCATTGCAGCTACAGGATTTCCGGGAAGACCAAAATAAGGAGTATTTTTAAACGCACCATACGCCATAGGTCTGCCGGGTTTAATCGATAATTTCCAAAAAAGCACTTTACCAATTTTTTTTAAAATTTCTTTCATATAATCTGCTTTACCTACTGAAACACCACCAGTTGTGATAATGGCATCTGATAATTTTTCAGCACGCTTCAACGTTTTTTCTATTAATTTTTTTTCATCAGGAATGATTCCAAGATCTATGAAATCTACGTTAATTCTTTTTAACATCGACTGAATAGTAAAGTGATTGCTATCATATACCTGTCCAGATTTAATTGGCTGACCAGCTTTTACAACTTCATCTCCCGTTGAAAAGAAAGCTACCCGTAATTTTTTAAAAACTTTAACTTTGCTGATTCCTATCGAAGCAATTAATCCAACCTCTGCAGACCTTAAAAAAGTTCCTTTTTTCAGAACTTCACCTTTCTTTTTAATATCCTCCCCTAATTTTCTAATGTTTGCACCTTTTACTGGTATTTCATTAATAACAATGGAGTCGTCTTTTTGATCAACTAGCTCAAATGGTAAAACTGTGTCTGTCCCATCAGGTATTTTTGATCCTGTCATGACTTGAGCCGCAAAACCAGGTTTTATGTTTTGCTTTGATAAATCACCAGCTAATATTGTTGATGAAATTTTAAGTTTATTATTTTTTTTTAAAGAATTTAAATTAAAGGCAAAGCCATCCATTGCTGAATTATTATAATTTGGAACATTAATTTTTGATATTAAGTCATCAGCTAAGATTCGATTCAGTGCATCCTCAGTATTTACATGCTCTATTTTTAAGCGTACATCTAAAAATTTACTTATGAAATCACCCGCCTTATCAATGGTCATTGCATTTGGATCATATTCAGATAAACACCCCGGGTCTTTGGCTAAATTCTCAAGTGATATTGTTTTTTTCATTTTTGTATTAATTTAATTATGTAGTTAGTAATTTGATTAAAATTATTGAAATTAAAAGATGGAATATCATGTTTAATATAATCATCAGACACAACAGCAATTACATTTGAATCATTTTTATGCAACTGAGCTTTAGAAATACCTTTGCGAAAGATTTCAATTTTAGGTATTTGCATATTCTTTAATCCTTCAATCAAAATTATATCTGCTGGTTCATGAATTTGTTCAAGTGCTTTTTCTAAATCAAATTTTTTTTCTTTGCTTTCTGTAATCAACACTGCTCTTGAATCATTAAAAATTAGAGTTTGTTTTGCACCAGCCTCTCGCAATCTAAAACTATCCTTGCCAGGTTTATCAATATCAAAAGTATGATGAGCATGCTTAATAGCCGAAACCAAATATCCTTTGTTACTCAATTCAGGAATAAGTCTTTCAATGAAATATGTTTTCCCACTTCCGCTGTTAGCAGCACAAATGCCTAGCACTAAGGGTTTTTTATACATAGTCAGTATTATGTTTCTGCAAGTCTATCATTGAATTAATATTAACAAATGCCTCATTTTTTTTAAAATCAACAGTTTCAAAATTATTTGATCTGACCCATAACTCAAGCTTTCTTCCTCCTTGGGAAATAAAATCTTTTAAGTTAGGCAACATTTCTTTATGGCATAGTAAAAAAACTGGCTCTAATCTTCCATTTGATGTTGGGAGAATTATTTTTTTATTATTTTCTTTAATAAAAATGCTTAATTTTTTCACTAAGTCTTCTGGAACAAAGGGGGCATCATTTGGGCAAAATTGAACCCAGTCACACTCAGATTGACTTAACCCCGAGTATATTCCTGATAGTGGTCCTAATTGTCCAGGTAAAATATCACTGAACTGAATAGATTTTGGAAATATCTTTAAAATCTGATTTGAATTAATACTCAATTTTTTCACTTGTTTTTTCATTCTATTGAAAACATGCAAAATTAAAGGTTTTTCATCAAACAATACAAGTGATTTATTTTGCCCCATTCTTGAGGATTTTCCACCAGCTAAAATCACTCCCTCTATTTGCGTTTTCAATTAACCCCCAGTATGTGACATAAATCTCACAACAGATGGTTGTTTTTTTTCTAAATCAAAATTATGAGATTTTGGTTTAATAGTCATGCTATCTAACAAAGCCTCTTTTATGGGTTCATCGTCATTAGGAAAAGATCTAATCAGTGGCATTAATTCAACTTTAGTATCGTGACCCAAACAAAGAAATAGTTCACCCTTGCATGAAATACGAACACGATTACAATTTTCACAAAAATTATGGCTATGAGGTGAAATCAAACCAATTCTTGTTTTTGTATTTTTAATACTGAAATATTTCGCAGGTCCGCTTGTCGATAGATCTGATTTTGAGAGTAAATATTTTTTTCTTAATTTATTTAAAATATCATTGTTATCAACTGAAGTTGATTTTCTATCGAACGCAGTTTGGCCAAGAGGCATTTCTTCTATAAACGAAATGTCTAAGTAATATTTAACTGCATAGTCAACTAAGTCGAAGAGCTCATTTTCATTTATATTTTTCATTAGGACAGTATTTAATTTAATCTTGTCAAAGCCAGTATCAATCGCGGCATGAATGCCATCCAAAACTTTTTTTATGTCACCTATCCTGGTAAGCTTTTTGAAAGTAAGGGGATTTAAACTATCAAGGCTAATATTTATTCTTTTAACGCCTGCATCTTTTAACATGGCTGATTTATTCTTTAGCTGACTCCCATTAGTGGTAATTGTAATCTCATCAAGTGAGTCTATTTTACCGATCGATTTGAATAATTTATCAACCCCTTTACGAACAAGCGGTTCACCACCGGTAATTCTTACTTTTTTTACTCCCAATTCTGAAAAAATTTTGATAATTCTTATTGTTTCTTCAAGTGAAAGCACTTCAGACTTTGGTAAAAAGGTCATTTTTTCTGACATGCAATAAACACACCTAAAATCACATCGATCTGTCACAGACACTCTTATGTAATCTATCTTTCTATTGAACTGATCTATAAGTTGCATGGTCATAATATATATTAAAAGAGAGAAAATTTTCGGATTTTAATTAAAAAAATTATAAAAACTTACAGTATAATATTGATAAATATGCAGTTTTCTAAAATTCAAATTAAATTAATAAATGTTGGCTGAAAACAATATAGAAAAGATTGAGCAGCATATAAATCTGCTCAAGGACAAACCTGGCGCACTTCTTCCTCTAATGCATGCTATTCAAGACGATCTTGGATATATTCCGGAAGAATCTTATGGGCCTATTTCAAAAGCCCTAAGTCTTTCAGTTGCTGAAATTCATGGTTTTGTCACCTTTTATCACCATTTTAGAACTAAGCCATCTGGAAAACATATTCTTCAAGTATGTAGAGCGGAATCTTGCCAGTCAATGGGAAGTGAAAAAATTGAATCTTATTGTAAGGATAAATTGGGCATTGATTATCATGAAACCACAAAAGATCAATTAATCACTTTAGAGCCAGTTTATTGCCTTGGTAATTGTGCTTGTTCACCAGCGGTCATGATTGATGATGAAGTAATCGGTAGAGTTAACGAAGAGAAAATTGATGAATTATTAGAAGTAGTTAAAAAATGACAACGTATACAATCTTTATACCCAGAGATTCAAGCGCACTTTCATTGGGAGCGGATAAAGTTTTTAATGTTATTAAAAGTGAAGCTAGCAAACGAGGTGTTGAATTGGAGATCATAAGAAATGGCTCTCGAGGCCTTTTTTGGCTTGAAACGATGGTAGAGGTAAAAACTCCAAAAGGTAGGGTTGCATACGGACCAGTTAACCCTAACGATGTCTCTTCAATGTTTGACAATGAGTTCTATTTAGGGAAAAAACATCCATTGTCTTTGGGTATTACTGATGATATTGAGTGGTTAAAAAATCAAGAAAGGTTAACTTATGCAAGAGTGGGCATTACTGACCCAGTATCATTAAAAGATTATGAATCTCACGATGGATTTAAAGGTTTAAGAAATGCTATTAAGTCAAAGTCACAAGAAATTGTTGATGAAGTGACTGAGTCAGGTCTTAGAGGTCGAGGAGGTGCCGCTTTCCCCACGGGTATTAAATGGCAAACCGTTCTTAATGCTCCATCTGATAAGAAATATATAGTTTGTAATGCTGATGAAGGTGATTCTGGTACTTTCTCAGACAGAATGATTATGGAAAATGATCCTTTTGTTCTTATTGAGGGAATGATTATTGCTGGGTTAGCAGTTGGCGCAGATCAAGGATATATTTATTTAAGGTCAGAGTACCCTCATGCCCAAACGATTCTTAATGAAGCAATAGCAATTGCTGAGAAGAATGGTTTCTTGGGAAAAAATATTTTAAATAGCGAATTCAATTTTAATCTTGAAGTAACAAGAGCAGCTGGCGCATATATATGCGGTGAGGAAACATCACTTCTCGAAAGTTTAGAGGGAAAACGTGGTCTAGTGAGATATAAACCACCACTCCCTGCAATTGAAGGTTTGTATGGTAAACCAACAGTTGTTAATAACGTTATCTCACTTGCAACAATACCAATCATCTTGGATAAGGGCGCTAAATTTTATGCTGATTATGGTATGGGGCGCTCAAAAGGAACTCTTCCAATCCAATTAGCAGGTAATCTGAAACAAACTGGTTTAATTGAGAAAGCATTCGGTATCACTCTAAGAGAATTGTTATATGATTTTGGTGGAGGCTCAGCAACAGGGAAAAATATTAAAGCTGTTCAGGTAGGCGGACCCCTTGGTGCATTTTTACCAGAACATCAGTTTGATATCCCTCTTGATTATGAAAAATTCTCTGAAATTAATGCTGTCGTTGGTCATGGAGGCATTGTCGCATTCGACGATTCGATTGATATGTCTAAGCTAGCAAGGTATTCATTTGAGTTTTGTGCAATCGAGTCATGTGGAAAGTGTACACCTTGTAGGATAGGTTCAACTAGGGGTATGGAAGTGATTGATAAAATTAAAGATGGTGTTGATCAAGAAAAAAATGTTGAGGTGCTAAGAGACCTAGGAGAGACAATGGTGCATGGATCATTATGTGCTATGGGTGGAATGACCCCTTTCCCGGTTATTAGCGCATTAAATTTTTTCCCAAAAGATTTTGGGCTTGAAAAAACAGAAGCATAAGCATAGAATCATTACTTAAATTAATAAAATTAACAACTTAAAAAAATTTTTATACGATTGGAACAAAATTTCAATCATAATTATGCCAAAAGCAAAAAAATATGGATGACTCAAAAGATTTCGGTACTCCCTCAGTAAATTCTGAAAAACTTGTAACTCTAAATATTGATGGAGTTGATGTAACTGTTCCTGAAGGAACATCATTAATGCGTGCAGCATCGGACGCAGGTTTTAGTGTCCCCAAGTTATGTGCAACTGATAGTTTAGAACCATTTGGCTCATGTCGGCTTTGTTTGGTAGAAATCGAAGGTAAAAGGGGCTATCCTGCTTCATGTACTACTCCAGTTGCGGATGGATTAGTCGTATCTACGCAATCCCCCAAACTAGCGGAGTTAAGAAAAGGTGTTATGGAATTATATATTTCTGACCATCCTCTTGATTGTTTAACATGTGCAACAAATGGTGATTGCGAATTACAAGATATGGCAGGAGCTGTTGGTTTAAGAGATGTTCGTTATGGCTATGAAGGAGAAAATCATTTAGATTCTAAAAAAGATGAATCAAATCCATATTTTACCTTTGACCCATCAAAATGTATTGTATGTTCAAGATGTGTAAGAGCTTGCGAAGAAACTCAAGGAACTTTTGCATTAACAATAGATGGCAGAGGTTTTGAATCTAAAGTTTCAGCTGGTAATAAAGATTTCATTGATTCGGAGTGCGTGTCTTGTGGCGCATGTGTCCAGGCTTGTCCAACAGCAACATTAATTGAAAAAAGTATTGAAGAGCATGGTACTCCTGAAAAAAAAGTAACGACTACTTGTGCTTATTGTGGCGTTGGATGTTCATTTAATGCTGAATTGCAAGGAGATAAAGTTGTTAGGATGACTCCAAACAAAAATGGAGGGGCTAATCATGGTCATTCTTGTGTAAAAGGAAGGTTTGCCTGGGGTTATACGACACACAAAGATAGAATTACTTCACCCATGATTAGGAAAAGCATTAAAGATCCTTGGCAAAAAGTTTCTTGGGATGAAGCTATTAGTTATGCAGCATCAGAGATAAAAAGAATTCAAAAAAAATATGGAGCAAATTCAGTTGGCGCTATTTCCTCATCAAGGTGTACTAACGAAGAAGTTTATTTGATGCAAAAAATAGTGAGAGCTGGTTTTGGTAATAATAACATTGATACTTGTGCGAGAGTTTGCCATTCACCAACTGGATACGGTCTCAAACAGACAATCGGTGAGTCAGCTGGTACTCAAAATTTTGATTCAGTAATGAAATCGGATGTCATTATGATTGTTGGAGCAAATCCAACTGATGGACATCCAGTTTTTGCGTCACAAATGAAAAGAAGATTAAGAGAGGGTGCAAAATTAATTATTGTTGATCCAAGAGAAATTGACTTAGTTGATAATACACCTCACATAAAAGCAGATTATCATTTAAAACTTCAACCGGGCACCAATGTCGCCACAATTAATTCTATTGCACATGTTATCGTCGAAGAAAATTTAAGTGATAAAGCTTTTGTAAAAGATCGCTGTGAAGATGATTCATTCAAAGTTTGGTTAGATTTTATTAAAGATACTAGGAATTCACCTGAATCAATGGAATCAGAGACAGGTATACCTGCTGAGCTTCTTAGAAAGGCAGCACGATTATTTGCAAAAGAAAAAAATGGATCTATTTATTATGGATTAGGTGTAACAGAACATAGCCAAGGCTCGACAATGGTCATGGGTATTGCCAATTTAGCAATGATAACTGGAAATGTTGGTAGAGAAGGTGTAGGCATAAACCCACTTAGAGGACAAAATAATGTTCAAGGCGCGTGTGATATGGGTTCTTTCCCTCATGAACTTCCGGGTTATAGGCATGTTTCTGATCTAGCAACACGTGCTTTATTTGAGTCAGCATGGAATGCTAAAATTTATGAAGAGCCAGGACTTAGAATTCCAAATATGCTTGATGAGGCCATATCAGGTAAATTTAAATCACTTTATTGTGAAGGTGAAGATATAGCTCAATCTGATCCTGATACACAACATGTCACTCATGCACTCGAATCAATGGAATGTGTCATTGTCCAAGATTTATTTTTAAATGAAACCGCGATGTATGCTCATGTGTTCCTTCCAGGATCCTCATTTTTAGAAAAAAATGGTACCTTCACTAATGCAGAAAGACGAATCTCAAGAGTAAGAAAAGTAATGGCACCAAAAAATGGATATGAAGATTGGGAAATTACTCAGATGTTGTCGAATAAATTGGGTTATCCAATGAATTATAAACATGCAAGTGAAATCATGGATGAAGTAGCACAACTAACACCAACATTCAAAGGTGTGAGCTATGAAAAATTAGATAAACTTGGAAGCATACAATGGCCTTGTAATGATGAACATCCTGAAGGAACTCCTACGATGCATGTAGATGAATTTGTAAGAGGTAAGGGTAAATTTTTCATTACTGAATATGTCCCAACTGCTGAAAAAGTTAATAGTAAATTTCCACTAATAATGACCACAGGAAGAATTTTAGCTCATTATAATGTTGGAGCCCAAACAAGAAGAACAAAAAATACTGAATGGCACGATGAAGATTTAATTGAAATTCATCCACATGATGCGGAAGAAAGAGGAATAAGTGAAAGAGATTGGGTGGGTATAAATAGCCGCTCTGGCGATACGGTTTTACGAGCTAAAATTACAAATAGAGTTCAACCTGGTGTTGTTTATACGACCTTCCATCACCCTGTTTCAGGTGCAAATGTTATTACTACTGACAATTCTGATTGGGCAACTAATTGTCCAGAATTCAAAGTCACAGCTGTGCAGGTTACCAAAGTAACTCAACCATCAAATTGGCAATCAAAATATCAAAAGTTTAGTGAAAAGCAAATTGATTTTGTAAAAAATAGCGAGGAAAAAGTAAATTAAATTCAAAGTGGCTAAAGAGAAATTAATTCAATCTTCTCACTCATATCATGTAGTAAAAATCCAAAAAAGTAAAACTGAAGAAATCGTCGAAGATATATTAGCCGAAGAAACCCCTGTAGCAATAGTATTTAATGGCATATCGCATGTTGTAATGATGACAAGCCCTTGTGATTTAGAAGATTTTGCAAAAGGCTTTTCGATTACAGAAGGTATCATCGATAATCTATCTGAAATTTATTCTATAGACGTTTCAAAAAAAGAAAACGGTGTTGAAATTAATATTGAAATATCCTCCGAAAAATTTTCAAGATTAAAAGAATTAAGAAGAAATTTAATAGGAAGAACGGGTTGCGGTCTATGTGGAGCCGAATCTCTAGATCAAGTTTTAAAAATCCCAGATATAAAAAAAAATTCATCAAAATTTCTCGCATCAAGTATAAAAAATGCATTGAAACAATTTCCAACTCAACAAGAATTACAAAAAAAAACAGGGGCAACCCATGCGTCTGGATTATTTGATTCTGACGGTAAGTTAATAATATTAAGAGAGGATGTTGGTAGACATAATGCACTTGATAAATTGATTGGAGCATCTAGTAATTTAAATGTTCCTGACAATTATTTTGTTATTACCTCTAGCAGAGCAAGTTATGAAATGATTCAGAAAGTAGCATACATGAATTTAAATTTATTAGTCGCTATCTCTGCTCCAACTGCATTAGCAAAAAGGCTTGCTAGTAAACTTAAGATTACCCTCGTAGGTTTTGCCAGGAACAGTCATTTTAATTGTTATACACATCCAGAAAGAATAATCGGTTAAAATTACACTATGGAAATCAAAAATCTCATTAGAATGGCAAATGATATTGGAAGTTTTTTTAAAAGCTACCCTGACCAAGAGCAAGCAAAACAAGATGCAGTATCACACATTCAAAAGTTTTGGGGACGCGACATGAGAGGATTAATTAAGGAACATGTCTCCATTACATCTGCAAAAGATAGTCAGTTAGATGATTTTATTTTTGAAGCTATTAATAAGTATCTCAAAGATTAAGATTATTTTGTAAGTAATATGTAGTAAGTTTTATCGCGCTCAATTCTCTTACCCGACCATATTTGTTTCCATGCCTCATATTCTGTTGGCATTTTAGAGTCTTGATTAAGTGATAATAAAATCATTCTACATTGAATATCCTTATTAGGATCTTTACCTCGAATTCCAGAATAATAGTGAAGTAAGTTTGTTTCATTGGGACTAAAATTATAAGTATATAAACAACTAGAACTTCGTGATAAATGTTGTTTTACATCTTGAAATACTGGAGCAAAACTTTTTCTGTTATCAATTAGGGGACTTACAAGCATTATAAAAGCAACCCAAACCATTGTAATTCCAATTGCCCAATTTGATATTGCCGATCGATTTGAAATTTTTATATTAAAAATAATATAAAGCCATAACCCGGATATTAAAAAGGCAAAAATGAAACTTAAAAACTCAAATTTTACTTCATAATTACCAGATAAAAAGTTAATACGATTTGATATTATTTCGGGAAAACTTAGCATAACTGAGAGCCAAAAAAACCAAATAATAAAGCCAAAAAAACCAAATATTAATATTCCGAACCAATTCAACGCACTTGCGGAGCTTCTTCTTAATAAATCAATGCCACCAGCAGCTACAACTGAAAATGGGATTAGAATAGGCATTAATTTTATTTGATCAATATTGTTACTAAGTGAAAGCATTAGTAAGATTGAAATTGAGAAAAATAAAGGTAAATGAATTTTTTTAACGTTACTTATATCCTTAAAATTTTTGGCTAATACAAAAATAAAAAGAGGTAAAGAAGGCCATGTAAACCATAAAATATTTTTTATGTAAAAGAAAAATTCTTCACCATTTGGAGCATTTAATTTATTTATCCAAGAAAAGAATTCTTCGGGGTTGGAGTTATACAAAAGATAAACCCAGGGCCCTATGACGCATAGAGCTATAGCCGTTGAAATTAAACAAAATAAATAATAACGTTTATTCCTCCATTGTTTTAAAGTTAGTAGGAATAGCGCTGTTATGAAAACACTGGTTAAAGAAATAATGCCGTTGGAAAGAAAAATTATTGAAATACCAAATCCTAATACCAAGCTAGCCCTAAAAGGCCTTCTTTGATACAAAGCAAATCCATAAAAAGCTAGAGCAAAACCAAGCAGCCCCGATACTTCAGGACGAATAGTATGGACATTAAATATTAGCCCAATAGATGCAATAAAAATTAATCCTGCCTGCCTTCCAAATCCTACCCCCCATAATTCTCTTGTCATTAATCCAATAGTTAATAAAGTTAAGCTTAACCATATGAAATTTGATAACCTAATTGCGTCATGTGGAGCAAGTGTTGACGAAAAAATTTTAACAAAAGTAGCTCCTATAAAAGGGTATAAGGGTGGATTATTAATTGAATCTTGACTGGCAGCTAAGGGAGCAATGATAGAATTGTTTAAGACAATATCCATGACCATACTCACATTTTCAGACTCTGCAGGAATCCAAGGAGAATTACCTATTAATCCAGTAAATATCCATATTGTCGAAAGTAAAAGAAATAAATGAATTTTTGTTTTTTCACCAAGTGTTGAGCGAGGTGAAGACATATTTCCTTGCCAATCATGATTTAAATCAAATTTCATATTTGCAGATTATGACATAAAAAAAAGGCAGATAACTGCCTTTATTTTAAATCAAAGTTAATGGATTACATCCCATATTTTTGTTTAAATTTCTCAACACGACCTGCTGTATCTAATATTTTTTGTTTGCCTGTATAGAAAGGGTGACATTTAGAACAAACCTCAATGGTTGTATCTTTTCCCATAGTTGACTGAGTTTTAAAGCTATTACCACAACTACAAGTAACAGTTATCTCTGGATATTTAGGATGTAGATTTTTTTTCATAAAATTTAGATACTGAATATTTAATAAGTGAAGTATTTTATATTAAAGCCAATAAAAATCAATATTTAATTAACTTCTTAACTCCTTCGCATGCTATCAAAAAAATCAGAATTATTTTTGGTAGAGCGAACTTTGTCTAAAAGGAATTCCATGGCTTCAAGGTCATCCATAGGGTAGAGTAACTTTCTTAAAACCCATATTTTTTGCAGTACATCTGAAGGTATAAGTAACTCTTCTCTCCTAGTACTTGATTTGTTGACGTTAATTGCTGGATATATTCTTTTTTCTGCCATTTTTCTTTCAAGGTGAATTTCCATATTTCCAGTACCTTTGAATTCTTCATAAATAACATCATCCATTCTTGAGCCTGTTTCAACAAGGGCTGTTGCAAGAATTGTAAGGGAACCCCCTTCTTCAACATTCCTAGCAGCACCAAAAAAACGTTTTGGTTTTTGCAATGCATTTGCATCAACACCACCAGTCAATACTTTCCCAGAGGACGGTATAACTGTATTATAGGCTCTAGCAAGCCTTGTAATTGAATCCAACAAAATAACAACATCTTTTTTGTGCTCAACTAACCTCTTTGCTTTTTCTAAAACCATATCAGCAACTTGAACATGTCTTGCAGCTGGCTCATCAAAAGTGGAAGCTACAACCTCACCCTTGACTGACCTAGACATTTCGGTAACTTCTTCAGGCCTTTCATCAATAAGTAATACTATCAGTGATACATCAGGGTGATTTGCAGTGATTGCGTGAGCAATATTTTGCAACATGACTGTTTTGCCGCTTTTGGGGCTAGCAACTATTAATCCTCTCTGACCTTTTCCAATAGGCGCAACCATGTCAATAACTCGACTTGTATTATTTTCTTCAACATTTGAATCTCTTTCAAGTGTAAGAGGTTTTGTTGGGTGAATGGGTGTTAAGTTTTCAAAAAGAATTTTATTTTTTGTATTTTCAGGCGCATCATTATTTACTTTATCTACTTTTACGAGTGCAAAATAACGTTCACTATCTTTTGGTGTTCTGATTTCACCTGCAATAGTATCTCCTGTATGGAGGTTAAATCTTCTAATTTGAGATGGTGAAACATATATATCTGCAGGTCCAGCAAGATAAGAGGAATCAGGCGACCTTAAAAATCCAAATCCATCTTGTAAAACTTCTAGTGTTCCATCTCCTATTAATTTGTCACCGTTTTTTGCTTTATTTTTTAATATCGCAAAAATAAGGTCTTGCTTGCGCATTCTTCCAGCATTTTCAATTTTGTCTGAATTAGCAAGATCAACTAGCTCGGTTACAGGAAGATGTTTAAGGTCGGATAAGTGCATTTTTTAAATAGTGCTGTCTATAAAGGCGATTAATTGCGACTTTGACAAAGCTCCTTTTTTATCTGCTTCAAAATTTCCATCTTTAAAAATTATTAGTGTTGGTATTGCTCTGACTGCAAATTGGGCAGCAATTTTTTGATTTTCATCAATATTTATTTTAGCAACAGTTAACTTGCCCTCGTATTCAGTTGAGATATCATCAAGAATAGGAGCTATTGCTTTACATGGCCCACACCACTCAGCCCAGAAATCTACTAGCACAGGAATTTTGGATTGCAAAACTTTTTCATCGAACTCGTCATCTGTAACGTGAATTATATTACTCATATTTTTTTGTGGTTTTAAATAAAATGATTTGATTTAAACAAATAGAAGAATCTCTATTTACATAATGATAATTGAATAAAAAAGGTTTATCAATAACTAATTTGTTTTATTAATTTTTATTTTGATTATTTGATTTAAAAGAATTATCAATTTCAAATAAAGGCACTACTTTTTTAACACCCCTAGAAGACCGAGCAATTTCAACAGCACTATTAGCTTCTTTTTGATTTAAAATACCCATTAAATAAACTACGCTCTCTTCTGTAAAAACTTTCCAATGGAATATAGAGACAGAGGCTTCATCTTTATCATCCTCAACAAAAGCTCTTGATATAACATTACTTGTAATTGCTATATCATTTGCAATTCCTCTGACTGTATTTTCTGGGCCAACAATCATAAAGTTTTCAACTTTTTTAACATTTTTCATATTTTTAACAATGTTAAAAATTTTATCTATAATTTCTTGGTTTGGCGCCTGACCAGTAATGAGAACAACTTGATTGTAGCTAACAAAATTTGCTCTATAGTCTCCTTCAATATCTTGTATTTTAAGTACAGTCTGCCATTCAAGTTTTTCATCTGTAATTTGTGATTCAGTTGTTCTTCTGTCTGCATACGATGTTGGACCACCAAGAATTCCAGCAGCACAGCCAGATAAAAAAATTGATAATGATAAAAAAAATGGTATGAATAAATAATTTGATTTAGATTGCATAAAATAAATTATATACTTTAAAGGGAAATTTTATATTAAATTAATTAATAAAATCATACAAATATCAATTTTATGAAATTAGCTCTTTATATTATTGGAACACCCATTGGAAATTTAGATGATATTTCATCTAGGGCTTTAAAAATTCTAAATGGTGTGGATATTATTGCTTGTGAAGATACAAGGCATTCAATGCATTTATTATCGAAATTTTCTTTAAATAAAAAACTCATAGCTTTACACCAACATAATGAAAAGAGTAGGAGTACTTTTTTAATAAATGAAATACAAAGTGGTAAATCTGTCGCATATATTTCTGATGCAGGAACTCCATGCATTAGTGATCCGGGTGCATATTTGGTTCATAAAGCCCTAGATGCAAAGATAAATGTCATTCCAATACCAGGGGCATCCGCAGTTACGACAGCGCTTTCTGCCGCTGGCATCCTTTCAACGCAGTTTAATTTTTATGGATTTTTGCCGAATACAGATAGCAAAAGTAAAAAAATTATTAAAAAGTTTTATGAAAGCCAAACTACCTCAATTTTTTTTGAATCACCGCGACGTGTCCTTAAAACATTGGGAATAATAGAAGAAGTTTATGGTTCAAATCAAGTAATTTTTATTGGACGTGAACTCACAAAATTATACGAAACTTTGTATAAAGAAAAGGTACAAGATTTAATAGAAAAATTTAGATATGAAAAAAATAATCTTAAAGGTGAGTTTGTTTTTATTATTGAAGGAATAGTAAGGGAAAAGAAAAAACTATACAGCCATGAAATACAAAACGCTCTTAAGATTATGCTAAATGAATTAAGTTTAAATCAGTCTGTTAAACTTGTATCAAAGATTTATGAGTTAAAAAAAAATGAAATATATGATTTGGCGTTAGAGATTAAAAATAATGATAAATGAATTAATTATTACAAGACCGGATGATATGCATCTTCACCTCAGAGAAGGTGAGCTTTTAAAAGTCGTAAGTAAGCATTCTGCAAGTCAGTTTGCAAGAGCAATTGTTATGCCAAATCTTAAGAAACCTTTAATCAACTCAGAGTTAGCGCATAAATACTACGATGAAATTAAAAATCATACGTGTGCCTATGATTTTGAACCATTAATTACCATTTATTTTAATGATCAATTAACCTTTGATGAACTAAAAAAAATCCAACTCTCTCCCAAAATAATTGGTATAAAGCTATACCCCAAAGGAGTCACGACAAATTCACACAAAGGAATAGGTTCTTTTGAATCAGGTTATAAAATTTTTGAAATGATGGAAAAATTAGATATTCCCCTCTTGATTCATGGGGAAGTTAATGATCCAGATGTCGATATTTTTGATAGAGAAAAAATATTTATTGAGAAAAATTTAATCAATGCTTATAAAGAATTTCCAAAACTAAGGATTGTTCTGGAGCATATCTCAACAAAAGAATCTACAGAGTTTGTAAGAGAGACCGATGAAAATATTGCTGCAACAATTACCCCACAACATCTTCTTTATAACAGAAACGAATTATTTACAGGAGGGTTGAAGCCTCATGCATTTTGCTTACCTGTATTAAAAAGGGAGGAACATAGATTAGCTGTACTGAGCGCAGCAATATCAGGAAATTCAAAGTTTTTCCTAGGTACTGATAGCGCGCCACACAAAAGATCAGAAAAAGAAAGTAGTTGTGGATGCGCAGGAATATATTCTGCATTAAATGCAATAGAGATTTATGCAGAAATTTTTGATAGAAATAGTGCTATCGAAAAATTAGAAAATTTTAGCAGTAAATTTGGAGCTGATTTTTATAAAATAAGGCGCAATAAAAATAAGATTAAGCTAATAAGAGGCCCAAATAAAATTCAGAGCACGTTAAAGATTGATGACGGAGAAGTGATCCCCTTGATGGCAGATCAGAAAATTAACTGGAGCTATTCTGCAGTTTGACATCATATCAATGATAAAATATTTCCAAGTTGACCAGACAGTCGCTACATTTATGTAGAGGAAAGTCCGGGCTCCAAGAGCAGGGTGATGGCTAACAGCCATACATCGTAAGATGAGGAATAGGGCCACAGAGACGAGCGTATTAAGTTACGGTGAAACGCGGCAACCTCCACCCGGAGCAAGGCCAAATAGGATAACAAAAGCACGGCTCGTGCTGTTATCGGGTAGGCTGCTCGAGCATGCAAGTAATTGTATGCCTAGATGAATGACTGTCCAAGACAGAACCCGGCTTACAGGTCAACTTAATTTTTTTCATAAATCATTGTTATATATACATTTAAAATAAAAAAGCGCTTGCATTGCGCTTTTTTTTTACCTATAGTGTCCTTGTTAGGGAAAAAGTGGTAATTTGTGGGAAATTGCTTAGTAATGCTAAGGGTATTAAGTAATTTTCCATGTTTTCCCAGATAATGAGGTACTGCTTATGTATAGAGGTGCAACACGTTTAAACTTGGATGGAAAAAATAGGATTTCGATTCCAACAAAATATCGTGAAAAAATTCTTTTAGAGTCATCTGGGGCACTTGTATTAACAGCTCATGTTTATAAATGTTTACTTTTGTATCCTCAATTTGCATGGGAGCCTATTCAAGAAAAGATAATGAATCTTTCTAGTTTTGAAAGAAAATCTAGTGGGCTCCAAAGATTGCTTGTTGGTTTTGCAGAGGACATTACTCTTGATAATGCAAATAGGTTACTAATTCCCTCCGAATTAAAGAAATATGCAGAAATAGATAAAAATTTAATTTTTATTGGCCAAGGTAGTCATTTTGAACTTTGGAATTGTGATAATTATTACGAAAATTTAAGTCAAATTAATATTACTGAAGAAAATGAATTTCCTGATGAACTTAAAGGATTCTCATTGTGAGTAAACACATCCCAGTAATGCTTAACGAGGCAATTGATGCCTTAAAAATAATTCCAAACGGCTTTTATGTTGACTGTACCTTTGGAAGAGGTGGTCATTCAAAAGAAATTTTGAAAAGACTGAATGAGCAAGGAAGATTATTAGCAATAGATAAAGATTTAGATGCAGTGAGGGAAGCTAAAAAAATAAAAGATAAGCGATTTGAGATTGAACATGCATCTTTCAAAGATCTAAAAAATATTTTAAAAAAAAAAAATTACAAAATCCAAATGGAATCCTTATGGACTTAGGAATTTCATCGCCACAAATAGACAATGCAGAACGAGGTTTTAGTTTTCAATTAGATTCACTATTAGATATGCGAATGAATCAAAATCAAAAATTTACAGCTGCAGATATCATAAATGATTACGACTACGATGACTTAGTTAAGCTTCTTTATGAATATGGTGAGGAAAAGTTTTCAAAGAAAATTGTTAAAACAATAATTAAATACCGAGAAGAAAGAGGAAAAATATCAACAACAAAAGAATTAGCTGATTTAATCAATAAGGCTGTACCAAAATTAGATTCAAGTAAAAATCCAGCAACAAAAACATTTCAAGCATTAAGGATAAAGGTAAATGAAGAGTTAGAAGAGTTAAAACAAATATTGCCTACTGCTTTTGAGATCTTAAAGATTGATGGAAGACTTGCCTTAATAAGTTTTCATTCACTTGAGGATAGGATTATTAAAAATTTTTTCAAAGAAAAAATAAATACAGACAAAATCTCAAAAAAAATACCAATACTTCAAGAGAACATAAAATCAGCATCAATTAAGATCATTGAAAAGATGAAAAAACCCTCTGAAATTGAAATATCAACAAATAACCGCGCAAGAAGTGCAAAACTTCGAGTAATGCAAAAGATATCGGAGGACAAGTGAAGTTGAACTTAATACTTTTTTTATTATTAATTGTATTTGCTTTGTTAAAAATTAACGCACACCATCTTTATCGTGTAAATCATCATTCATTAGAAATAGAAAAACAAAAAACTATTGAGTTAAAAGACGAAAGAAATCAGCTATTAATTGAAGAATCTTCAAAATCTGGTAACGGAAGAATTTCTGAATATGCAAAAAATAAATTGAAGATGAATCCACCTGAAAAAAAACAAAAAAAATTAATTAAATGAGATCAAAAATTAAAAAAAAGAACGAGTTTTTTGAATTATCAAAATTTAGAAGGAGGTTTACTTTACTTGTCCTACTGACATTATTTTGTATTTTATTTTCTCGAGCTTTTTTCTTACAAGGGATGCAAAAAGATTTCTTACAACAGGAAGGTTTTGAGAGAAGCAATCGTAATATAGAGCTCTATGCTTACAGAGGGAAAATTTATGATAGAAATAACCAAATTTTAGCAGCAAGCGAAACCGTTAGAAGTATTACTTTAGAACCAAATCGAGTTGATTTTAAAAAAGGAGAAAAAAAGAAGTTAGCTAATCTTTTAGGTATGAAGTTAAATACTTTAAATAAAAAAATTAAAACAAAAAAGAATCATATTTATTTAAAAAGAAAAGTTGATCCCAAAATTGCCTCGAAAATTTTAGCTCTTAAAATACCAGGTGTCGGCTCTGAAAAAGATTATAGGCGTTCATATCCAGATCAGGAAATATCAGCCCATGTAGTTGGTTTTTCTGGAAGCGATGGAAATGGACTGGAGGGAGTTGAGCTCAAGAAAAATGATTATTTATCTGGTACCCAAGGCTATAAAAAAATACTAATTGATGCTAGAAGAAGGGTGGTCGATAATCTAAGCGAAGTTAATGTGCCAATTGATGGAAAAGATGTGCATCTAACTATTGATAAAAGATTGCAGCATGTAGCCTTTCAATCGTTGAAGAAAACAATTCACGAATCGGAAGCAATATCTGGTTCTGCTATTCTCATAGATTCAAAAACAGGTGAGATTCTCACAATGGTCAATTACCCGTCGTTTAATCCAAATCATAGAATAAGAAAAAGAACTTTTGTGAGAAATAGAGTGATTACCGATATGTTTGAACCAGGGTCAACAATGAAGCCAATAAGCATAGCTGCTGCTCTAGAAAAAAAGGTAGTTAATGTAAATACAAAAATTGATACCGGAAATGGGTTTTATAAAGTTGGAAGAACTTTAGTTACAGATACAAAGCCACACGGAATAATATCAGTAAAAGAAATTCTTCAGACTTCTTCAAATATTGGCGTGACAAAAATTGCAGAGAAACTCAACAAGAAGGATTTATGGCAAACCTATACAAATTTTGGTATAGGTAGCTTTACGGGAGTAAATTTTCCTGGAGAGTCTAAAGGAGTTCTTCGTGATCATAAAAAATGGAGAGAGCGTGATCATTATAGTGCTAGTTATGGATATGCAGTAAGTACAACCATTGCCCAACTAGCAAGAGCTTACACTCCTTTTGCGAACAAGGGTGAGATAAAGAATTTAAGATTATTTAAAAATGATCCAATCAAAATTGGCCAACGTGTTTTGTCTATAGAAACCTCAAAGACTATTCTTAAGATGATGGAATCGGTTACAAAGGAAGGTGGAACAGCAATTCAAGCATCAATCCCAGGGTATAAGGTTGCAGGAAAAACTGGAACAGCAAGACAAGTGGTACCAGGAGGTGGTTATGGTAAACCTGGCGAAAGAAAATATAATGCTTCATTTGTAGGTATTGCACCTGCTTCAAATCCAAAATTTATTATGGCTATACTAATAGAAGACCCAACCAAAGGCTCAAACTATGGGGGTGTTGTTGCTGGGCCAATATTTAAAAAGGTAGTATCTGAAGCTCTTAAAATTTATTCTATTCCACAAGATGATATTGAAATATTTAATAAGGTTGAGGTAGATAATCAAGAAGAGATATGAAAGATGAATTAGAAATTTTTTTAGAGCAATTTGATGAATTGACTCTTAATTCAACACAAATTTCTAAAAATACTGTTTTTATCGCCTACCCTGGAAAAAAGTTTGATGGTAGAGACTTTATTAAAGAAGCGATTGATAATGGTGCAAAAGGAATTATTTTTGAATCTAAAAATTTAAAAAAAAATCTAAATATAAGCATCTCCAATTTAGCAGTAACAAATTTAAAAAATAAACTTTCTTTAATTGCTGCAAAATTTTATGATCACCCTTCAAAAAAAATATCTATTGTTGGAATTACAGGAACTAATGGAAAAACAACTTCAGCTTATTGGTTGTCACAATGTTTAAATAACTTAAAAAGTAAAACAGCATTTATTGGAACGTTAGGCTTTGGGCAAACAGACAATTTAAAAAAATCTCAAAATACAACACCCAGTGCTATAGATATTCAAGGAATGTTAAATTACTTGACCAAAAAAAAATATAAAAATGTAGCAATGGAAGTTTCTTCACATGGGATAAATGAAAAAAGAATAGATAATATTGAGTTTCAACAAAGATTATTCACGAATTTTTCAAGGGATCACCTTGATTATCATAAGACTATGCGTGAATATGCTGATGTAAAAAAGAAATTTATGCTATCGGAAAAAAAAGGAAATATTGTAGTAAATATTGATGATAAATTGGGAAAATCTATTTTTGATAAATCAGCTTTAGCTGAAGAAAAAAAAATAAGTTTTTCAATCTATAAAAAGTCAAATATTCAGGCACTAAATATTAAGGATAATAATGGTTTACACTTTGATTTAAATTATTTTGGGGAAGTGTTTCCAATTAACTTAAAATTAATAGGTATTTTTAATATTTATAATGTCTTGGGCGTTATAGGATGTTTAAGTGCAATGGGTTTTAAGATTAATGAAATAATTAATAGTTTAAACGAAATAAAGCAAGTTCCAGGTAGAGCAGAATCCATAATAAGCGATCAAAATCTTCCATCTATAATTATTGATTATGCTCATACGGGAGATGCATTAGAGAATATCTTAAAAAGTGTCAGAAATAAAAAGAAAGAAAAAATTATATTAGTTTTTGGTTGTGGAGGAGGCAGGGATAAGGGCAAAAGAAAAGAAATGGCTCTTGTTGCTGAAAAATTTGCCGATCATTGCGTAATCACTTCGGATAACCCCAGAAACGAAAATCCGAAAGATATTATTGAAGATATAAGTAAGCACTTTAAGAATGAACCATTAAAAATTCTTGATCGAAAAGAGGCTATTTGTAAAGCAATTAAAATCGCTAAAAAAAATGATCTTGTCTTAATTGCAGGGAAAGGGCATGAGGAGTTTCAAGAAATAAAAAATAAAAAAATTTATTTTTCGGATAAAAAACTTGTAGAAGATTTCTTAAAAAAAAGGACCTAAAAAAATTAATTTATTAATAGAAGATATTTATCAGTCAACTTCGGGGAAAAACACCATAGATAGTGAGTTTCTGAAATATAAGGTTAATAAAATATGTATTAATTCAAAACTCATAAAAAAAGATGATTTATTTATTGCAATTAAAGGTTTAAATTTTGATGGGCATAATTATATCGATGAAGCATTTTCAAATGGTGCAATTGCTGCATTAATTTCTGATAGCAAATTTAAAAATAAAAATACAATATTAGTAGATGACACAAAAAAATCTTTAGCAGATATTTCAACTTTTATTTTAAAAAAATTTAATCCGTTTGTAATTGCTATTACAGGCAGTAACGGTAAAACAACAACCAAAGAAATAATTAATTCAATATTAATTTCAAATTTTGATGAAAAAAGAATCTTGGCTTCCTATGGAAATTTTAATAACGATATTGGGCTTCCACTCACAATTTTCAATCTTAAAGAAAATCATACCCACCTTATATTAGAGATGGGTATGAATAATGCTAATGAAATAGATTATTTAGCTAAAATTGCACCACCAAATATTGCACTTATAACAAATATCGGTGAAGCTCATATAGAAAATTTTGGAAATAGAGAGGCAATAGCAAAAGAGAAAAAAGATATATTGCTTAATCTAAAAAAAAATGGGGTAGCAATACTACCTATAGAAAGTGATTTTTTTAATTTCTTATCAAAAGATGTAAAGAATGAAAAAATTATCTCTTTTGGTATGAGGGATAAAGCTGATATTTCATGTGAGTTTTTAGAAGGAAAAAAAGTCTTAATTAAAACTCCTACATTTGATATGCAAATAAAGCCTAAATTATTGGGATATAACAATGTTTCTAATATTTTAGCTGCTGTTGCATGTGCCTATGTATTAAAAATTCATCCTGAGAGAATAAAAGAGGGAATAGAAAATGTAAAACCGATGCCTGGCAGACTAGAGTTGAAGCAAGGCATTAAAAATACATTCATAATAGATGATACATATAATGCAAATCCATCCTCTTTTCAGTTAGCTATCGATGTTCTTAAGGATTTTGTAAGTAAAAAGATTTTAGTGATTGGCGATATGGCTGAGCTCGGTGAAGATTCAATAATTTATCACCAAGAACTCGCAAGAAGCATTAAAAAGGCTAAAATAGATATTACCTTAGCAATCGGTAAGTATTCAAAGGAACTCATTAAGCTATTAGGAGAAGAAAATACTTGGTTTGAAAATAAGGAAGATCTAACAAAGCACTTAATTTCTTGTATGAAAAATACAACTATCTTGGTAAAAGGATCAAGATCGATGAAGATGGAAGAAGTTGTAAAAAAAATAATTAAAACAGTTGATTAAAAATTATGTTATTTGAATTTTTTAGATGGTTATCAGTTGATTACTCGATATTTAATGTTTTTAACTATTTATCGTTACGTGCTGTTTTATCAGTGATTACAGCCTTATCAATTTCGTTTTTATTTGGTGGTTGGTACATTAAAAAATTAGGGGAATATAGTTTTGGTCAATATGTAAGAGCAAACGGTCCTACTACCCATATAGAGAAAATGGGAACACCTACTATGGGGGGAGGTTTGATTTTAATATCAATTTTAATATCAACATTACTTTGGTCAGATTTATCAAACAAATACATATGGGTAATGGTTTTTGTAACAACTGCATTTGGTTTTATTGGCCTTGTGGATGACTATAGTAAAATTAAACAAAAAAATTCTGATGGAATGTCTGCTGTAACAAAATATTTTCTTCAATCAATTGTTGCAATTGGTGTAGCTGTTTATCTATTTTTTAATGCAAATTCATTGCAAGAAACCTCACTTTTAATACCTTTCTTTAAGGACTTGAGTATACCGATGGGATTTATAGGTTTTACAGTTTTGACTTATTTGGTTGTAGTTGGAAGTAGTAATGCTGTAAATTTAACAGATGGTTTAGATGGTTTAGCGATTATGCCAGCTGTAATGATTATTAGTGCGCTTGGTATCTTTGCCTATTTAGGTGGAAATGTAATTTTTGCTGATTATCTAGATATTCCATATATTAACGGTGTAGGAGAATTAGTTATATATTGTGCTGCAATTGTGGGAGCAGGATTGGGTTTTCTTTGGTTTAACGCCTACCCTGCAGAAGTGTTTATGGGTGATCTTGGTTCTCTATCAATTGGTGCAGCTATGGGAACCATAGCAGTAATAGTCAGACAAGAAATTATCTTACTAATTATGGCGGGTGTTTTTGTAATTGAGACAGTCTCCGTTATGCTCCAGGTTTCTTATTTTAGATATACAAAGAAAAAATATGGTAAAGGGAAAAGAATTTTTTTAATGGCACCATTGCATCATCATTTTGAAAAGAAAGGTTGGAAAGAAACGCAAGTTGTCGTTAGATTTTGGATAATAACAATGATGCTTGTCCTTATTGGATTGGCGAGTCTTAAGATTCGCTGATGAAAGGTAATTTTTTTTTAAAAAAAAGTTCTACTGAAAAAATTAAAGATATTCTTATTATAGGCCTTGGAAAGTCTGGCTTGTCCTGTATAAGATATTTATCCAAACAAGAAGGATATAAAAAAAAATCACTTAGGATAAGTGTTTACGATAAGAATAAATCAATAGAAGACCAAAAAGATTTATTAAAAAATTTTGATATTGAAGATTTTTTTACATCTAATATTAAATATGAGTTTTTAGATAGAAAGTCTCATATATTTTTAAGTCCTGGAGTAAGCTCTTTAGAAATTAAAAAATTTAAAACACTTCCAAACATTATTAACGATCTCTCATTATTTTTAGAATACTTAGCTAAAGATGATAATAATCTTAAAATTATTGGAGTTACAGGAACAAATGGAAAAACGACCACATGCTTATTCTTAGAACACTTATTTACAAAAGCTGGATATAAAGCCAAAGTCGCGGGAAATGTTGGACAATCACCATTAGATCTAATTGATGAGATACAAAACCTAGACGTTATTATCCTTGAAATATCTAGTTTTCAATTAAATCCATTTAAAGAAAATGGCTTTCCAGGAAAAAAAATGGATGTAGGTATTTTTTTAAATTTCACTGAAGATCATTTAGATATGCATGAAAGTATGGAGGATTACTTACAATCAAAAATAGCATTATTAAAATCGTGTAAAAGGCAAATTAATAATTCTCAAGTTTTAAAAAAAATACCGATTAAATTTAAAGATATTACATTCAAGTACAGTAATAGCAATCATAAAGAGATTAAAGATTTAGAAAAATTTACAGGGGAAAATTATATTGTTAAGACCCTCAAACATAATAAAATTATTATTAATTGTAATGATCTTGAAGTAGATATCGATACGACAAAATTATCGGGTGAGCACAACGCTTTAAATTTTACGGCAGCTATTGCCGCATTTAGATGTTTGGATAAAAACTTTAAGGCATTTAAAAATGTAATAAATAGCTTCAAAGGTGCGCCGCATCGGATTGAGTGGGTGAGAGAGCTTAATAATATAGAATTTTATAATGACTCTAAAGCAACAAATGTTGCTTCAACGGTTGCGGCATTGGAAGTTTTTAAAGAGAAAAATGTACTCTTAATTGTTGGTGGAGATAGAAAAAAATTATCTCTAACACCTTTAAAAAAATATTTAACAAAAAATGTCTCTCATTTATTATTAATTGGAAAAGATTCTTTAGAAATTAAAAAATTATTTGAAAATATAGAGAAGCTTAATATTTTTGTTTGTAAAGGTTTAGCTTCAGCAGTGAATATGGCCTGGAATCATTCAAAGTCTGGAGATATAATTTTGTTGTCACCATCATGTTCGAGTCAAGATATATACAAAAATTATATTGAGCGCGGTGAACATTTCAAAAAAATTGTTCACGCTTTAAAGTAAATGAAAATTTTCTCGGCACAAACAAATTATAACTTACCAATTTATGACTACCATTTGGTTTGGGCAACTCTTATTCTTTTGGGGTCAGGTCTTGTGATGGTTTATTCCTCGTCTGTTGATATTGCCGCAAGTAGCAAAGCACTAAATTTTAATAGTTACTATTACCTTATTAGGCAATCAATATATATCTTTATTGGCTTGATATTGGGTTATGTTGTTTTTTTAGTTCCTCTATATTTTTGGCAAAAAGTAGCCCCAATTTTGTTTATATTTGGCCTTATTTTGTTGGTGCTAGTGCTAGTGCCTGGGATTGGAAAAGAGGTGAATGGTAGTAGAAGATGGATTTCTTTAATTATCATTAATTTTCAACCTTCAGAGCTTGTAAAGCTCTTTACTATTATGTACGCCTCAGATTATGTTTTAAGAAAATCAAAACAAATGAGGACAATTGTAAAAGGATTTTTACCAATGTTGGGGATTATTGTTTTAACTGGTTTTTTACTTCTTTTAGAACCTGATTTTGGTGCATTCACAGTAATTACAGTGATTGCAATGGGACTTTTATTCTTGGGGGGTCTTACATATAAAATATTTTTTAGTTTGTTATTTTTTGCTCCAATAAGTATTTATTATCTTATTACTTTGCAGCCCTATAGGCTTGAAAGGATAATTGGTTTTTTAGATCCATGGGAAGATCCACTTGGAAGGAGTTATCAATTAACTCACTCTCTTATGGCATTTGGGAGAGGTGAATTTTTTGGTTCAGGGTTGGGAGCAAGTGTTGAAAAACTTCAATATCTTCCCGAAGCACATACTGATTTTATATTGGCAGTTATAGGGGAAGAGTTCGGTTTGTTGGGTGTCACAGTAATTATAATTTTGTTTGCATTTCTTGTTGTGAGAATGTTTGGAATTGCAAAAGAATCTGTTCAAAATAAGAAACCCTTTTCCGCCTTAATGGCACAAGGTATTGGTTTATGGTTTGGAATACAGGGGATAATTAATATGGGAGTAAATTTAGGTCTTTTTCCTACAAAAGGTTTAACCCTTCCACTTCTATCATATGGAGGTACAGGTATATTGATTAATATGGTGGCAGTTGCGATTGTACTTAAAATTGATTTTGAAAATAGAAGAAATATGAGAGGGCAATTTTATTAAAAATATAAACATTACAATTGCTGCTGCTGGAACTGGAGGGCATATAAATCCTGGAATCGCGATAGCCGAGAGCCTTCAAAAAAAGGGGTACGAAATTTCATGGCTTGGAACGCCAAAAGGCATGGAAAATAGATTAGTAAATAAAAATAAATTTAAATTCTCACCTTTGTCAATTTCTGGGCTACGCAACAAAGGAATATTAAGAATGATTAGCTTACCTTTTATGTTAGTAATTTCTACAGCTCAAGCAATTAAAGCAATATTGGCCTCAAAAACAAAAATAGTGATTGTAATGGGAGGATACATTTCCCTCCCTGCTGCAATGGCTGCAAAAATCTTAAATATAAAGCTTATTGTGCATGAACAGAATTCGATACCTGGTTTGACGAATAAAATATTATCTTATTTCTCTACTTATAATTTTTCAGCTTTTTCAAATAACCTTAAAAAATCTCATGTAGTTGGTAATCCAATAAGAAAAGAAATTGAGAAAGTGAAGCAACCAGAGGAGAGATTTTTAAAAAGAAAAGGGCCTCTTAGAATTTTAGTTTTTGGCGGTAGTTTAGGCGCCAAAGTATTTAACCAAAATTTACCATCAATTTTTAAAAAGATTAATGAGAAAAATAAATTATCTGTAATACATCAATCAGGTGAGAGCATGTATGACTTATTATATAAAAATTATAAAGAGGTAAGCTTTAAATATGAAGTTAAAAAATATATTTCTGATATGGGTAAGAAATATGAGTGGGCAGATATTATTATAGCAAGATCTGGCGCCTTAACTGTCTCAGAAATAATTCAATCAGGTTCCGCAAGCATTCTTATACCTTTTCCATCAGCCGTTGATGATCATCAATTTCATAACGCTAAAATATTAGAAAATGTTGGGGCGAGCTTTATAATAAGGGAGAAAAGCTTGAATAAAAAATTACCAACTTATCTGGCTAAATTAAATAGAAAAAAATGCAAAGATATGGCGATAAACACCATGAAACTTAAAAAACCTGATCCATGTAAAGAAATTTTAAAAGTCTGTAATTCATTAGTTAAATGAAGAATAAAATAAAAAAAATACACTTTGTTGGGATTGGTGGCTCGGGTATGAGTGGTATTGCAGAAGTAATGAAAACACTTGGTTTTACTATTACTGGATCTGATAAAGCAACATCTGATTCAATTGATTCCCTAAAAAAAATAGGAATAAAGATTTTTTCTGAGCATAATAAAAATAATATAAAAGAAGTTGATACTGTTGTATTTTCAAATGCAATCCCAAGAACAAACCCCGAAATAATCGAAGCTAAAAAAAATAAAATTCCTATAATTTCTAGAGCTGAAATGTTATCAGAGCTAATGCGCTTTAAGAGGGGTATAGCAGTAGCTGGTACTCATGGTAAAACTACAACAACAAGCCTGATAGCTTCAATATTATCTGAAGCAAAAATTGATCCTACCTATGTTATAGGAGGAAAATTAAATTCAATGCTTAAAAATGCTAGGTTAGGCAAAGGCGATGTAATTGTTGTTGAAGCTGATGAATCTGATGCTTCTTTTCTACATTTAAACCCAATAAATACTGTAGTAACAAATATTGATAAAGACCACCTTGAGAATTATCAGGGAGACTTTGAAAGAATGAAACAAACATATATAGATTTTATTCATCAAGCTCCATTTTATGAAAATATTTTTTTATGTATTGATGATAAAAATTTAAAATCAATTTTTCCTAAAATTCATAGACCAATCGTCACTTACGGAATATCAAAAGAATCGCAAATCAGAGCAATTGACATTACTTATGAAGGGAGAAAAGTAAAATTCAAAGTAATTGATAAAAAATATACAAAAAAAATATTTAGTGTATCAATAAATTTTCCAGGCATTCACTTTGTAAGAAATGCTCTTGCTGCAATTGCAGTTGGACTTGAATATAAAGTTTCTATTGAAGCTATTAAAAATGCATTAATTAAATTTGAAGGTGTCAAAAGAAGGTTTGAAGTGTATTCAAATGTTTATAAACATAAGAAAAATTTTATCGTGATTGATGATTATGGTCATCATCCGACAGAAATTGAAGCGGTAATTAAAGCCACAAAAAAAGCATATCCAAGACAAGATATCAATTTAGTTTTTCAGCCTCATAGATATACTCGAACCAAAGATTGTTTTAACGAATTAATTAGAGTCCTTCAATTACCAAAACAGGTATTTTTATTTGATATTTATTCTGCTGGGGAATTAAAATTAAAAAAAATATCATCAAGCAATATTATTAGAGCTATAAAAGCCAACAAAAAAAATAAAGCAACTTATTTAAAAAACTTTTCAGAAGCTGAAAAAATAATAGTAAACAATGCTGATAATAATTCTATTCTGCTGATTATGGGTGCAGGAAATATTTCAAATTTTGTTAATTCATTTTTAAAAAAATAGAATGGAAAAGAATAAAGTTTATAAAAATGTAAGTTTGATGAAATTTAATAGTTGGAAAGTGGGTGGGCAAGCAGAAAACTTCCTTATTTGTTCTGACATAAATTATTTATGTAAATTAATTAAAAATAAAGAAATTATTCAACCTATTAAATTTATTGGCTTGGGCTCGAACATTTTAGTTAGAGATAAGGGGGTCGAGGGAACCATAGTTGTGATGCATAAGGGCCTAAATGACTTCTATAAAGAGGATAAATTATTTTATGCAGAAGCTGGATTAAGTTGTTCAAGGTTCTCAAAAATGATCGCTAAAGAAGGATGCTTTGGATCAGCATTTTTATCAGGAATACCAGGCACTATCGGTGGCGCATTAGCAATGAATGCAGGTTGTTATGGTTCAGAAATATGGGAGTTTGTAAAAAAAGTGAAAATGATAAGTTCTGTTGGAGAAATAGTCGATAGAGATAAAAATAATTTTGAAGTGAGATACAGAAAAATTATTAAAAAATATAAGGAGGAAAACTTTCTAGGGGCATGGTTTCTATTTCCAGAGGGTAATAAAGAGAAAGCTGAAGAGGAAATTAGGAAATTATTAGCCCATAGAAAAAAAACTCAACCACTGAGCTGGCCAACTGCAGGTTCCACATTTAAAAATCCTGATAATGAGCATGCAGCAAAACTTATTGAGGATTGTGGGTTTAAGGGATTTAAAATAGGTGATGCTAAAATTTCAGAAAAACATGCTAATTTCATTATCAATCTTGGATCTGCAAAAGCTGAAGATATTGAAAATCTAATCAATCACGTAAAAAAAATTGTTTTTAAAGAAAAAAAAATTAAATTAGTACCTGAAGTTGAAATTATTGGAAATGTTTAATGATGAATAATAAATTTGGTAAAGTTGCCGTCTTATTAGGAGGTATATCAAATGAGAGAGAAATTTCCATTAATAGTGGAAAATCAGTTCTTTCATCACTTAAAAAAAATAATATTGATGCATCAGGTATTGATCCAAAAAGTGATGATTTAGAAAGACTTAAACAATTTGATAGAGTATTTATTTGTCTTCATGGAAAAGATGGGGAAGACGGGAAAATTCAAAAATTTTTAGATACTTTGAAAATTCCATATACAGGTAATGGTGCAATTGCTTCGTCAGTATGTATGAATAAGTATCAATCAAAAAAGAAATGGGTAAAAGATAATATTCCTACTCCGTTGTTTCAAGTAATTAACTCAAAAGATGACTATAAGGGTTTAAAAAAAATATTAGGAGATATTTTTGTGCTAAAACCTGCATCATCTGGATCAAGTTTAGGGGTGAGTATTGTAAAAAATGTCATTGAATTTAAAGAGGCTTTCAATATTGCCTCTAAGATAGATACAACAATTATTGCTGAGGAATATATAAAAGGAAATGAATATGCAATCCCTATACTAAATAATGTTCCATTACCCATTATTGAAATAAAACCTAGAACCAAATTTTATGATTATGATGCTAAATACAATAGACAGGATACCGAATTTATTTGCCCAGCAAAACTTTCTGATAAATTTGTTAAAGATATTCAACAAAAATCACTTGATGCTTTCTTTTCATTAGGATGTAAAGGCTATGGAAGAGTTGATTTTATGATCAATGAAAAGAAAGATTTATTTTTTATTGAAGTGAATACTATTCCTGGATTTACAGATCATAGTCTTATGCCAATGTCAGCAAGCACTATAGGGATAGATTTTGATAGATTAGTCCTTAATATATTGGAAGATACGTGTGCTTAATTCGTTATCTATAATTAAAAAAATTACCTATTTAGTTTTTATTTTAATTTTTGGTTGTATTATTTTCATAGCAAATCATATATTTAACTATGCACAATTACCAATTAATGAGATTTTAATAAAAGGTGAATACCAACATATTGACAGAGATCAAATTAATTTAATATCAGAAGAATACGTAAATGGTAATTTTTTCAACGTAAATTTATACGAGGCAAGGAATGCTTTCAAACAGCTTCCTTGGGTTAGAGATGTGGATTTAAGAAGAAAATGGCCAGATCAATTAGAGGTTATTATCGAAGAACATAAACCAATAGCTAGATGGGAAGGAATAGGACTTGTCAACGATCGGGGAGAAATATTTATTGCTTCATCGGAAGAAGACCTTCCAATATTTATAGGCCCGGAAGATTTTGTAAAAGAAATGACTCTAAAATATAAGGAAATAAATAAAATTTTAGATAAAGAATTGATACATATCAGTATAATCAAACTTTCAGAGCGGCTTTCATGGGAAATTAAAACTAATAACTTTATAAGAGTTGTTTTAGGTAGGAAAAATATAACCTCAAAAGTGAGAAGATTTATTAAGAACTATCAATTTGTTTTGGCAGAATTAAAAAGTGAAATTGACTATGTTGATATGCGTTATAGAGATGGTTTTTCAGTAAGAAAGACAAAAAAGAAAATGAAAGAAAATTCCTTAAAAAGTACGGTTTTATGATTAAAAATAAAGATGAAAATGACCTCATAGTCGCGCTTGATGTTGGAACATCAAAGATTGTTGTAATCGTGGCTGAATTACTTCCTGATGGTGTTCTTAAAATTATTGGTTTAGGTCAACATGTCTCAAAAGGACTAAAAAAAGGTGTTGTTGTAAATATAGAAAGCACTATGCAAGCAATTCAAAGAGCCGTTGAAGAGGCAGAATTAATGGCTGATTGTAAGATAAAGGACGTATATACCGGAATAGCCGGAAGCCATATTAAAAGCTTAAATTCACATGGTATGGTTAAAATAAAAGATTCTGAAGTATCACAAATGGATATTGATAGAGTTATTGAGACAGCTCAAGCTATTACATTACCACCTGATCAACAAGTCTTGCATATTCTCACGCAAGAGTATGTAGTTGATCAACAACATGACATCATTGAGCCTATTGGTATGAGTGGAATGAAGCTTGAAGTGAAGGTACATATCATTACAGGAGCAGTTGCAGCTGCTCAAAATATTATAAAGTGTATAAAAAGATGCGGTTTAGATGTTACTGAGTTAGTTTTGCAGCCACTAGCATCTGCAGAAGCTGTTCTTACAAAAGATGAAAGGGATTTAGGTGTATGCCTTGTTGATATTGGTGGAGGTACAACAGATATTGCTGTCATAAAAAATGGACAGATTCAGCATACTGTCGTAATACCTATAGCTGGAGACCAAGTAACGAATGACATTTCAGTTGCATTCAGAACACCAAATCAATCCGCAGAGGACATTAAAATAAACCATGGTTCAGCGATGACAAGTATGGCTTCAGCCAATGAGATAATCGAAATTCCTTTGGTTGATGGGAGAGAGCCAAAAAAAATTACTACGCTTTCCTTATCTCAAGTAATCCAACCAAGAATGGAAGAGCTTTTTGATTTAATAAAAAATGAATTAATGAGAAGTAAGACAATGGATTCAATTTCATCAGGCATAGTAATTACAGGTGGTTCTTCAATGTTGAATGGCTCTGTAGAACTAGCGGAGTCAATATTTGGAGTTCCAGTGAGATCTGGATTACCAAGAGATATAGATGGTTTGCTGGATGTTATTGAAAATCCAAGATATGCAACAGGCGTTGGTCTTTTAAAAATGGGTAAAGAAGATAAAGACAAAGATACAAATTTGCATTTGGACGGTAATACAATAACTAATATACTTAAAAAAATGAAATTATGGTTTCAAGGTAATTTTTGAGTAAAACCAAAAAAATAAGGGTGATATATGTTTGAAATGGTAGATGACAAAAGCCAAAAAGCGTTGATTAAAGTGATCGGAGTTGGCGGTTGTGGAGGAAATGCCGTCGATTTCATGATTGAAAAAAATGTGCAAGGGGTTGAATTTATATGTATTAATACTGACCTTCAAGCTTTAAAAAAAAGTCAAGCAAATACCATTATTCAAATTGGAGACAATTTAACTAAAGGCTTAGGTGCTGGTTCTCGACCTGATACAGGAAAACAAGCTGCAATAGATGACAAAGAAAAGATTACCCAAGCTATCGAGGGAGCGGATATGCTCTTTATCACAGCAGGCATGGGTGGTGGGACTGGGACGGGAGCAACTCCAGTTATTGCTCAAACCGCAAAAGAATTGGGGATACTCACTGTTGCTGTTGTCACCAAGCCATTTGAATTCGAAGGTCGGAGAACTCAAGTTGCAAAAGAAGGTATAAGTGAATTAGTAAATTACGTTGATTCATTAATTGTTATTCCAAATGAAAAACTAATGGGAGTTCTTGGTGAAGAGGTAACTTTTGTTGATGCTTTCGGAGCTGCAAATAATGTTTTAAACAGTGCTGTAGAGGGTATAGCTGAAATCATTAATAATCCAGGTTTAATTAACGTAGATTTTTCTGACGTAAAAACAGTCATGAGCGAGATGGGAGTTGCAGTAATTGGTTCTGGATTCTCAGAGGGTCCAGATAGAGCCATAGCAGCAGCAAAAGAGGCCGTTTCATGCCCTTTATTGGAGGAAGTCAATTTAAATAACGCTAAAGGTATTTTGGTTAATATTTCGGCAAGTAAAGATTTTAAAATGAGGGAATATTTTGAAGTTATGGATCATATAAAAAAATATGCTGCTGAAAACGCCTCTATTATTGTAGGAAGTGTGATCGATGAATCTTTGAACAATCATTTAAGAGTTACTATGGTAGCTACAGGATTATCAACGCCTGTAAGCTCATATGAGCAATCAAAACCAGAGGGTGTAGAGCAATCTTCGACTGATACACAAAATGTTATTGAAGAAATTAACTTTAATCCTGAGGGTGATGATGGCCTAAATGTATTTACAGAAAATGGCACTGAGGAATTTGGTAATTCAGGTTTCGATGATGATAGTGAGTATGATACCCCGTCATTTTTAAGGCCAAAAAATAAGGAAAATAATGATTTATCAAAAAACAATCAAGAATGAAATCAGTGAAGTCGGAGTAGGTCTTCATTCCGGTGAAAAAGTTAAGCTTACTCTCAAACCAGGATCCGAGGGACAAGGTATAATTTTTAAAAAAACCAATCAAAAAAAAACTTCTCAAGTTAAAGTTGATCCGACTATAGTTTTGGATACCAGGTTATGTTCAACAATTGGTAATGCTGATTTTCAAATAGCAACTGTTGAACATCTGATGTCAGCTCTATGTGCATCAGGCATTGATAATATTACAATTGAGGTAGCAGGCTCTGAAATTCCAATAATGGATGGCAGTGCTATTACGTTTATTCATCTAATTAAGGCGGCTGGAATTATTGATCAACTGGCTCCCAAAGAATTTATTCGAATTAAAAAGACAATTGAATTTCGTGAAGATGACAAATTCGCAATTTTTGAACCCCATCAAGGATTTATCATTGATTTTACAATAGATTTTCCTCACCCTGTTTTCAAAACTGAAAATAGTCACGCGAGTATTGATTTTTTTCATGACTCTTATGTACAAGATATTAGTAGAGCAAGAACTTTTGGATTTATGCAGGAAGTTGAAGCACTAAGATCTAATGGGCTCGCGAGAGGTGGCTCACTTGATAATGCAATTGTTGTAGATGATTATAAAATTATCAATAAAGACGGATTAAGATATAAGGATGAATTTGTAAGGCATAAGATCCTTGATGCCATGGGTGATTTATTTATGCTTGGAAAGCCATTGTTAGCAAAATTTACTGCATTTAAATCAGGGCATGATCTAAATAATAAATTAATCAGAAAATTAGCTCAAAATCCTGACACATGGGAAATAGCAACATTAGACCTAGAAAATGATGACACAGCCCATCTAGCAAAGAAATATCTTAATTCAAAATCAGAATTTAATAATTCAACTTATATTACTTAATTATGATCTTTTTAAGACTAGCCGGTGTCCTAATTTTAATCGGAATTATTGTCCTAGCAATTTACTACCTGATTACAAAGGATAAAAAATATCTCCAATTAATTCGGTTAGTTTTAAATTATGTTATTTACGCTAGCGTAATTATTTTATTGATATATTTTCTTTTTAGAATAATTCATACCTAATCAATGCAAACCATATCTATTTTTGGTAGCACTGGCTTTATTGGAACAGAATTAATTGGCCATCTTGCTAAGAAAAAAAATGAAATTAGAGTTTTTACTAGGAATAAAATTAAAGCTAATCATTTGAAGTTAATTCCAAATGTAAAATTAGTGACTTATTCAGAAAATTCAAATTTAAAAGATTTATTAAAAGGGACAGATATTTTAATTAATCTGATTGGCATATTACATGAGTCGAAGAAAAATACTTTCATTGACGTACATGAAGGGTTAACAAAAGAAATTTTAAAAAGTGCTAAAAATGTAAATGTAAAAAGATTAATTCATGTTTCAGCACTTAAATGCGAAACGCCTGGTGAAAGTAAGTATCTATTTTCAAAATTAAAAGGTGAAAAAGTAGTAATTTCATTATTTAAAAATAAGGATTGGACAATCTTAAGGCCCTCTATTGTTTATGGGCCTAATGATAAATTTATAAATCTCTTTATTAAAATGATTAAGTGTATTCCCATTTTATTTTTAATATCACCTAAGGCTAAATTTCAACCAATTCATGTCGATGATTTTGTAGATATAACAATAAAAGTTATTGATAGTAAAAAATCTTTTCAAAGAATTTTGAATATTGCAGGGCCAAAAGTACTTACATTTTTAGAAATAGTAAATGCCATTAAAAAAAGCCTAAATAAGAAAAATTTAATTGTGCCACTTAATAAAACGTTCACATATTTTTTTGTTCGCTGTCTGGAGCTACTTCCTATAAAGCTAGTTACTCGAGATAATCTTAAGTCAATGGAAATTGATAATATAACGGATATAAATGATGCCTATCAATATAAATCTAGCCTCAAAAACTTATCATCTTATTTAGAAAGAAATAGTGAATAACTTATGAAAATTTATTTAGTAGGAGGAGCTTTAAGAGACAAGTTCTTAAATATTCCAGTAAAAGATAAAGATTATGTTGTAGTCGGAAGCTCTCCTGAAGAAATGATAAGTAAAGGTTTCAAGCCTATTGGAAAAGACTTTCCTGTTTTTCTTCATCCAAAAACTAAAGAAGAATATGCACTCGCAAGGACAGAAAAAAAAACTGGTGTGGGTTATCATGGCTTTAAATTTTACTCTTCACCAGAAGTTAGCTTGGAGGAGGACCTCAAGAGAAGAGATTTAACCATTAATGCTATTGCTCAAGATGAGAATGGAAAAATTTATGATCCATATGACGGCCTGACTGATATAAAAAAAAGAATTCTTAGGCATGTAAGTGATGCATTTATAGAGGATCCTCTGAGAGTTTTAAGAATTGCTAGATTTTCAACACTAGATAAGAAATTTGAAATTCATAAAGAAACTTCGAATTTACTAAAAAAAATGGTTTTAAATAATGAATTAAAATCATTACCAAAAGAAAGAATTATAGAAGAGCTTAAAAAAGGATTAGCTAGCGCTTACCCAAGCAAAATGTTTAGTTGTTTATGTGATTGTGGTGCACTAAATCAAATTTTTCCAGGAATTAACCCTGATAATGAAAACAATTTAGGATTTGTTGAATTGGGAAATAACCTTGAAAAGAAATTAGTAAAAATTGCCGCCGATTTTAAATTATTGTTAATCTTACTTCTCCCAATTTTTTTAAATAAAACTAGTAATAATGAAAATGAATTAACAGAGCAATTAAAACTTTCAAATATACAGAGTAAAGTTTATCGTGCGGTTAAATCAAAAAAAGATAATTTAGATAATTTTTTAGATCTAAGTTCTGAAGAGAAACTCGAATGTTTGAATTATTTCGATTTTTTTAGAAGACCCTCAATATTATTTGAAATATTAAATATATTATTTATTTTGAATTTAACTAAAGATAAATTGATAAATTTAAAACAAGCAAATAATCATGAATCGGATTATGAAAATTTTATTCAAAGTAGACTTAAAGATTTAAAAAACATTACGCAATTTCTTGAAAATTTTAACGATCATTTAAATAATATAAAAAAAACAATCGATCCTGCAATGAAGCCAGATGATATAAAAAAATTAATTCATACTCAAAGATTGAATGTCTTGAATAAATTAAAGAGATAATAAATCGCTGATTTTTTCAATTTTTTTATCAACGTAGGATGGATGAGTCTCATCATTAGTTATCCAGATAGTAGATAATGAAAACTTTTTTGCGGTCATAAGGTTTTCTTTTACATCATCAATAAAAAAAGCTTCATTTATATCGTATTTTTTTAAGAAAAAACTCATCATATCTTTGTCGGGTTTTGGAATAAAATTTGAATCCTCTATTGTAAATACCTCATCAAATAACTCCATCACGTTTGCTATTTTTAAAATTTTATTCGTATAACTTTTCGGAGCATTTGTATATATGATTTTTCTCCCATGAATTTTCGATAATGTTTTTTTTAAATTACTCTCTGGGAAAACAAGTTCATTGAAATTATTTAAGTCATGAGTTGATGATAAAAATTCTATGGGATCAATATTATGATGTTTGATAAGTCCTTTTAGTGTTGCACCATATCTTCCCCAGTAGCTTTCTCTTAAGCTACTTGCATCCTTAATACTTATTCCAAGATATGAAGATATATACTCATTCATTTTTTTATTTACTAATGGAAAAATCTTTGATTGTGCATCATGTAAAGTATTATCAAGATCAAAAATCCAGGTAGTGCTCATCTAATCGGACTTAATAAGTGTACCAACACCTTGATCAGTTAATATTTCTAGAAGTAGGGCATGCTCAACCCTTCCATCAATAATATGAACACTGTTTACTTTACTTTTTGCTGCATGAACAGCAGATTGAATTTTTGGGAGCATTCCACCTGATAACACTCCTGCGTCGATTAGGCCATCTACTTCATTGGTCTTAATACCTGTAATTAAATTGTTATTTTTATCAAGCACTCCTTTTATGTTTGTCATTAGGACTAATTTTTCACTATTGGTTACTTCAGCAATTTTTCCAGCAACAATATCAGCATTAATATTATAAATAAGTCCATCATCCCCTAACCCGATAGGTGCAATCACAGGTATAGAATTTTCCTTAATGTAAGTATTTAAAAATCTTTTATCGATGCTTTGTATTTCACCAACAAAACCTAAATCAATTTTATTTTTTTTTGGTGAATTATTATCAAAAACCAGCTTCTTTGTTTTTATAAAGCCGAGCGATTTTTTCTGTGAGAGACTGGATGCATCACCACCAATTTCATTTATCAATTTTACAATTTCTAAATTCACAGAGTTGAGTGCATCATAAACAACTCCCATAGTTTCTTTGTCAGTAATTCTCATTCCATTATGAAATTTACCTTCTTTGCCAATCGCATCTAAATTTTTATTTATTTGAGGACCACCCCCATGAACAATTATAGGATTCATACCAACCAGTTTTAAAAGCACAACATCTTTGGCAAAAGAATGTTTTAATTTTTCATCAATCATGGCATTACCACCATACTTAATAACCATAATTTTCTTAGAAAATTTCTTTATATAAGGAAGAGCCTCACTTAATATTTTAGCTTTTTCGTTTGGTGTCATGGGTTAATATTAACAAGTCATTTAATTAAAAGTTATTTTATAGCTTTTTGGTTAAGTATTTTGAATTTCGTTCTGATTGGTATGTTTTTTTTCTTTGAATTGGTATCAAGTCTTTTGATTTAACTTGAAAGCCGTTTTCAGCAAACCAATGCTCTGATTGCGTTGTTAAAATAAAAATTTCTTTGTATTTTAGTCTCAAAGCTTCATTCTCACAAAATTTAAGTAATTTTTTTCCGAAGCCTAGTCTTTGGAAAGTAGGGTCTATTGAGAAACTTCCAAGTTCAAGCGATTCTTGATAAGGGTTTAATGAAACACACCCAATAAATTTTTTGTCATGTTCCAGAATATAAAAATGGTCTATACATTCTTTTATTTGCGATAAATCTCTTTCAATAAGTATTTTTTTCTTCTCTAATGGAGATAAAATTTTATAAATATCTTTAATGTCGCTTTCTTTCGCTTGCCTAAAGCTATCGAGTGCGAATTCTGTAAAGATTGTCCCAGACCCTTTCTCTGTAAATAGCTCTTCAATGAGTGATCCATCAATATATCTATTGATTAAATGGATTTTTTTTACCTTATTTGTGATTGCAAATAAACTACTTTTTAGGATGTTGAAATCTTCATAAGATAAATTTTGTGCATTTTCGGGTGAGTCTTTTTCTTCAACTTGGAAAATAAGTTTTTTGGTTTTTTCATACGTTAATTCAGGGATGAGTTCCCCTCTTTGGTTTAGTATTCCGTTACCATCAACATAGTAAATCAGCTTATCTGCATTAATGGTAGAAGCTACATGAGCTGCAGTTTGCTCATAAGATAAATTGAATACTTGCCCAATTGGTGAATAACCAATAGGAGAGATAGTTACTATTTCGTGATTGTTTAATTTATTTTTAATTGCATCGATATCAACTTTCCTTACCCTTCCTGTTGCTTGCATATCAACACCATCAATAATGCCTACAGGCATTGCTGTAATAAAGTTTCCACTCGAAAGCTTTATACCTTCAGATACTGAAATTGAATCATTTTTAAATGTTGATAATGTGGATTCAATCTCAACTCGCATGGAGCCATTTACTTCAATAGCATATTTAAGTGCAGCTTGATTAGTTACACGTACATTATTGACTAACGTGATTGGAATTTTATTTTTTACTAAAATTTCTTCTACCTGAGGCCTAGCTCCATAAACTAAAATAATCTTGATATTGAGTGAGTGAAGAAGATTAATATCCTGGGCAATTTTTTCAAATTGTTTATCATTAAAAACATGACCACTTAAAGCGATAACAAAAATTTTTTGATTAAATTGGTTTATATAATTTGCTGATAACCTAAAATTTTGAACAAAGGAAGATTGTTCTGAGATACTCAAAAAGCCTTCACTAGATTGTTCAAAAAAAAATTGTGGAGAAACCCCTAACAAAGTTACTAACTGATTGATTAGATGTGTTGATGCCCTTAGTGCTCCTGTCTCTATCCTTGAAAGAGTACTTACACTAATATTAAGATCTTTGGCTAATGAGCTTAATGTTAAGCCCATGTTTTTACGTTTAAACCTAATCGCATTTCCAATAGTATTTTGCATTTTTTGCAACTAATTTTATTTAAATATCAATTATTTTAACAAAATTATCTATTATTATGCAAAATCTCCATATTTATATTGTAAAATTGCAATTATTGCTAATGGTGCTGTTTCTGTTCTTAGGATTCTTGGACCCAATTGAGTAATGATAAATTTATTGGTTTGGAGGAGCTCTATTTCCTCTTCAGCAAAGCCTCCTTCGGGACCAATAAATATATTGATACTCTCAGGGGGAATACTGGGTAGTTTCGGATTTCTTTTTTCTATGTAAGGATGAAGAAGTAAATTAAGTGAATTTTTAAATAATTTTTTTTCTTGCATGATTTGAGATATCGATTTTGGTATAAAAATTGAGGGTAGTTTTGATCTTCCAGATTGCTCACAAGCGGCAATTGCAACTTGATTCCAATGCAACAATTTCTTTTTTACTCTATCTTGATTTAACTTAATGGAACTTCTCTCGCTAAACACAGGCTGAATATTACAGGCGCCTAACTCTGTTGCTTTTTGGATAACTAAATCCATTTTTTCGTTTGATGAGATTGATTGAAATAGATTGATTTTTACTGGAGATTCTTTTTTATTTTTCTCTGTACGTAAAATTTTAACTTTTACAATTTTTTTATTGATATCTTCTACTTGTGCCAAATATTCAAAACCATCACCATTGAATAAGATGAGTTCTTCATGTAATTTGATTCGCATTACCCTTATTGCATGATGACTGGCAAATTCGTTAAGGATTACACTTTGTCTTATTTTAAGTGGATTTGAATGGTAAAATCTATGCATATACTCATATGATACATAACGGAGATAATATTTGGTTAGTCTAAAAACACCCATCTGTAATTTTGGTTGGATTGCAAAAGATTTTCAATTACCAGGTGTAGATGATAAATATTGGAATCTAGAAAAAATTAAAGGTAAGAATGGACTTGTTATAATGTTTATCTGTAATCATTGCCCATATGTAAAAGCAATTTTACCTCGTCTTGTAGAAGATATTCATGAGTTAAAAAAATTTGGAATTAATACAATTGCTATATCGAGCAATGATGTCATTAATTACCCAGAAGATTCATTTGAAAATATGAAATTATTAGCTAAACAAAATCAATTTGAATTTCCTTATGTTTATGATGAAAATCAAGATGCGGCAAAAGCATATGATGCAATTTGCACACCGGATTTTTTTGGATTTAACGCAGATCTTAGTCTTCAATATAGAGGTCGTTTTGATTCTACAGGAAGGGGCGATCCAAGCCCTGATAATAGAAGAGATTTATTTGAAGCAATGAAGTTAGTAGCTACAACACAAAAAGGACCAGTAAATCAAGATGCTAGCATTGGATGTTCAATCAAATGGAAAGAGGAAAATATTTAACGCATAGATTCACTTGATTGTGGCCAAAGTTTAGTTGATAATTTAGAGTTATAAAGTATCAAAAAATAAATCAAAAAATGCATTTTTTAAAAATGCACAAATATTAATTTTGGGAGGAAGTATGGCAACGAGACAAGATTTAGCTAACGCTATTCGCGCTTTATCAATGGATGCAGTTCAAAAAGCAAGTTCAGGGCACCCGGGCGCACCTATGGGTATGGCAGAAATAGGGGAGGTTTTATGGAATCACCATCTCAGTCATAACCCAAATAATCCTGATTGGGCCAATCGCGATCGTTTCATATTATCTAATGGTCATGGATCAATGTTGATTTACTCTCTTCTTCATTTGACAGGTTACGATCTTCCAATGAAAGAGATTGAAAATTTTAGACAACTTCATTCATCTTGTGCAGGCCATCCGGAATATGGTTATGCACCAGGTGTAGAAACAACAACTGGGCCTTTAGGACAAGGTATCAGTAATGCAGTAGGATTTGCAATGGCAGAGAAATTGCTTGCTAATCAATTTAATAAACCTGGTCATGAAATTGTTGATCATTACACTTATGCTTTTCTTGGTGACGGCTGTTTGATGGAAGGTGTATCTCATGAGACATGCGCACTTGCTGGAACATGGGGTCTTGGGAAATTAATTGCATTTTGGGATGACAATGGCATCTCAATTGATGGCCATATTGAAGGTTGGTATACAGACGATACAGCAGGTCGTTTTGAGTCATATGGATGGCACGCTATCAGGGACGTAGATGGTCATGACCCTGATGCGATAGATAAAGCAATCAATGAAGCAAAAAAAGTAACTGACAAACCTACAATTATCTGTTGTAAAACGATTATTGGTAAAGGTTCACCAAACAAATCAGGTTCACATGATTGTCATGGTGCAGCCCTTGGTGAGGATGAGGTTGCGTTGGTGAGAAAAGAAATTGGTTGGGAGCACGCACCATTTGTAATACCTCAAGATGTTTATGATGGCTGGAATCAAAAAGATAAAGGTGATGCTAGAGAGAATGAGTGGAATGCTAAATTTGATGCTTATGCAAAAGAGTTTCCAGACTTAGCATCTGAGTTTAAAAGAAGAATGTCAGGTGAGTTGCCAGCAGATTGGGAAAAACAATCTGCAGCAATCATTAATGATGCAAACAATGCAGCAGAAAAGGTTGCAACCAGAAAAGCTTCACAAAATGTTATAACTGCATTAGCCCCAATTTTACCTGAGTTTGTAGGCGGTTCTGCTGACCTGACAGGCTCTAATTTAACTAGTTGCCCAAGTTTTGAGCACGTTAGTGGTAAAAAACCAGGTAATTATATTTCTTATGGTGTAAGAGAGTTTGGTATGGCGGCTATCATGAATGGAATTGCATTACATGGTGGATTATTACCTTTTGGTGGGACATTCCATATGTTTACAGACTATATGAGAAATGGAATGAGAATGTCAGCGCTGATGAAACAACGAGTTGTATATGTGCTTACTCATGACTCGATTGGTCAAGGTGAGGACGGACCGACACATCAACCAATTGAAACTACTTCTGGTTTAAGGTTCATTCCACGAATGGAAGTTTGGCGACCTTGTGATGCCACAGAAACAGCAACTGCCTGGGTTGCTGCCGTTGAAAATGGTGAAAATCCAACAAGTTTAGTGTTGAGTAGACAGGGTATGGGTTTCCACACAAGAACTGCTGAACAGATTGCAAACATTAAAAAAGGCGGCTATGTGCTTTCAGATTGTGATGGCGATGCGCAAGTGATCATCATTGCGACTGGTTCGGAAGTTGACCTTGCAATGGGTGCACAGGCAAGCTTAAAAGATGAAGGCATACATGCAAGGGTAGTTTCTATGGCTTGTACGCAAGCATTTGATCGACAAGATCAAGCTTATAAAGATAGCGTCTTAACTCCAGGTGTCAAAAGAATATCTGTAGAGGCAGGCGTGACCGACTACTGGAGAAAGTATGTAGGGCTTGATGGTGCATGTGTAGGTATAGATACTTATGGTGAATCAGCACCTGGCAAAGTGGTATTTGAACATTTTGGCTTCACTGTAGACAATGTTGTTAAAACAGCTAAATCTGTACTGTAGTTCAAATTAATATCTATAAGGGTAGCTTTCTTTGAGGCTACCCTTATTTATTTAAGTTAGGGGAATTCTGTGTCAATAAATGTTGCTATATCTGGTTTTGGAAGAATTGGAAGACTCGTTTTAAGATCTATCTTTGAGCAAAAGAGAGAAGATATCAATGTTGTGGCTGTAAATTGTAGTCGCGGCGACATTGAAAGTCATGCACATTTACTTAAGTATGATACGGCTCATGGAAAATTTGATGCTGAAATTAACACAGAGGGTGACTGCTTTATTGTCAATGGGCAAAAGATAAAATATTTAAATACCAGAGACCCAAAAGAGCTTCCATGGAAAGAGCATAATGTGGATGTTGTGCTTGAGTGTACAGGTGCATTTAGAGGTAAAAAATCAAGTGAATTTCATATCGCCCAAGGGGCAAAAAAAGTTTTAATTTCCGCACCAGGTGAATCTGACATAGATGCCACTGTCGTCTATGGCGTTAATCATGAAATACTAAAATCAACTGATACATTTGTATCTAACGCATCATGTACTACTAACGGACTTGCACCTTTAGTTAAGGTTATCCAAGACAATCTGGGTATCAAGTCAGGCGTAATGAATACGATACATTCATATACTAATGACCAATCATTATTAGATAATATGCACAAAGATGTAAGGCGAGCAAGAGCTGCTTCGGGCTCAATGATTCCTACGAAAACAGGCGCTGCCTCAGCGGTAGGCTTAGTGATTCCAGAACTCAAGGGAAAATTAGATGGTATCGCAGTTAGAGTGCCAACAAATAATGTTTCGTTAGTTGACCTTACATTGATTCCAGAAACAAATACTTCAAAAGATCAAGTCAATACAATGATGAAAGAGGCGTCGGAGAATTCACTGAAAGGTATTATGGTTTATAACGATGAGCCATTGGTATCAATTGATTTTAATCATACCCCGGCATCATGCTACTTTGATTCAACCCTGACAAAGGTAAGTCCAGATGGTGATTTAGTGAAAGTTTTTGGTTGGTACGACAACGAATGGGGGTTCAGTTGTAGGATGTTAGATACGGCAGTCGCAATGATGAACGCTAAGTAGTGTTTAAAAATGAATCAACTTCAAGATCTTGATTTAAAAAATAAAAAAGTTTTCATCCGTGCTGATTTAAATGTACCCATCAAGTCAGGACAAATCACATCCACCAAGAGAATCGAAGCATCTTTACCAACAATTTCGCATTGCCTGAAAATGGGTGCAAAAGTAATGATTACATCTCATCTGGGAAGGCCGGAGGAAGGTAAATATAATCCAGAATTTTCTTTATTACCCGTTGTTGAATTTTTAGAGAATCATTTCAAGAAAAAAATTATTTTAATAAAAGACTGGGTAGACCAGAAAATTGATTTGGAACCGAGTGACCTTGTCGTACTGGAGAATTGCCGATTTAATGAAGGCGAATCTGAGAACAACGAAAACTTATCAAAAAAATATGCTGCGCTCGCAGATATTTTTGTCATGGATGCATTTGGTACAGCGCATAGAAAGCAAGCCTCGACTTATGGGATTGCACAATTTTGTACTCAAGTATGTGCAGGCAAACTCTTTTTTAGTGAGCTTGATGCATTAAAAAAAGTTATGTCTGATCCTAAATCACCTATGGTTGCTATTGTAGGGGGAAGTAAAGTTTCTACAAAGCTATCAATTTTAGAGAGCTTATCAGATAAGGTTGACCAATTAGTTCTAGGTGGCGGAATAGCAAATACGTTTTTAAAAGCGCAAGGATTTAATATTGGAAATTCTCTATGCGAAAATGACTTTATTGATTCAGCAAAAAAAATAATAAAAAAATTAGAATCTAGAGGCGCATCATTACCATTAGTGACGGATGTGATCTGTGGTAAGGATTTAAATGAAAATGAAGTTGCAATTAAAAAGAATATAAATGATTTAGATCCGACAGATATGATCTTTGACTTAGGTCCAGAAACAATGAAAGGTATTGAAGAAAATATAAAAAAATCTCAAACTATTTTATGGAATGGCCCTATTGGTGTATTTGAATTGAGTCAATTTTCAAAAGGAACAGAATTACTTGCGCATTCAATCGCAAATTCAATCGCATTTTCATTAGTTGGTGGAGGGGACACTATTGCTGCGTTAGAAAAGTTTGGCATGTTAAAAAATATGTCTTACATCTCAACTGCTGGTGGTGCTTTTCTGGAGTTTGTTGAAGGAAAAAAATTACCAGCTGTAGAAATTTTAGAGAAGCGTTCAACCGTTGAATAATAAATCTAAATTAGATATTCAATCTTTGCCATTACTTCATCAAGGCAAAGTAAGAGATATTTACGATATTAATCAAGATAAAATGCTGATTGTAACGACAGACAGAATATCTGCCTTTGATGTAATTATGAATGAAACTATTCCATACAAAGGTCAGGTACTTAATCAAATGGCAAAGTTTTGGTTTGAAAAGATCAAAGATATCGTTCCCAATCATCTAACACATGAAGTTGTAAATGAATATGTGACAGAGGACGAGGCATTAAGAATTAAGGACCGTGCTGTGGTAGTAAAAAAATTAAAACCCATTCCAATTGAAGCTATCGTTCGTGGTTATGTGGTGGGAAGTGGTTGGAAAGAGTATCAAGAAAATCAATCTATTTGTCAGATCAATTTACCTGAAGGTCTAAAATTAGCGAGCAGGTTGCCAAAAACAATTTTTACTCCATCGAATAAAGCTTCGGTAGGTGAACACGATGAAAATATTTCAATTTCACAGTGTACAAAGTTAATTGGAAAAAAATTGACTGATCACATTACCCAAATCAGTCTTGATATTTATCAAATGGCTTATGATATTTCGATTGAAAAAGGTATCATAATTGCCGATACCAAATTTGAATTTGGCACTGATGAAAATGATGATTTATTTATTATGGATGAAGTTTTAACACCTGATTCCTCAAGGTTTTGGTCAAAAGAAACTTATCAGGTTGGAATATCCCCCAATAGCTTTGATAAACAATTTATCAGAGATTGGTTAGAGTCCCAGAGTTGGAATAAAACTCCCCCCCCTCCAAGGCTTCCTGAAAACATCATTCAAAAAACCAGTGAAAAATATTTAGATATATTTGAAAAATTAACAAACGAAAAAATTTCTTAAAAGGGAGATGAAAATGCACCAATTAAAAATAAGTTTTTTGTGGACAATGATTCTAGTGTTGTTGATATTTTCTTTGCTAAGTGCCTATGCTGAATCAAAGCCTGACTTTAAAAAATATGCTGCTGGACCTGAAAGAAAAAAAGTTTTTATTAACTTTGTGAGGCCACTCATTGATAAGGCAAGTATTAGTATTAAAGAAGATAGAAAATTCATCCTTACTCTTCATAATGATAAAAAGCATCAACAAAAACTCTCTAATTCAGAAATAAAAAAATTATCTGATTTAGCAAAATATTACAGAGTAAAAGAGGAATTATCAGTTGCGACACAATTAGATGAGCTTAAAGAAAAAGCTAATGTTTTCCCAACCAGCCTCATTCTAGCTCAAGCCATTTTAGAATCAGCGTGGGGTACATCAAGATTTGCAGTTGAGGGAAATAATTTTTTTGGCCAACATTGCTTTTCTAAGGGATGTGGCATAAGTGCACGTGGTGATAAAAAAGTGCAGGTGGCTAAGTTTCCTTCTGTTTTTGAGAGTGTCAAATCATATTATAAAAATTTAAATACAGGAAATTCTTATAAAAAATTAAGGAGACTGCGTGCAGAGGAGATAGAAAAGATTAAAACAATGGATTCTATTGAGCTGACTGCAGGGCTATCTCATTATTCAGAATTAAAGAATGGAGATTATGAAAGAAGGCTCAACCAGGTAATTAAATATAATAAACTGCAGCAATATGACAACTAACCTATGATAAAAAAACTTGGAAAATTAAATGCATTACAGCTCATCTTTTTAGCATTTTTTATTACAGGGCTTATTAATATTTTAATTGCTTACCTAGATATTTCTGGCCTCTCAAATATCAGATCAGAACAGACAGATATTTTTTTCCCTTCATCCAAAGTCATTGGTACGGTGTGGATGCTTTTAATAGCAGGCTTATCTTATAGCTTTTCTGTTGTAGCTAAAAAAAATGAATCTATTGGGAAACACCTCATCCTTTTGTTTCTCATCTGTGTCACTTACCCTTTTTATACAATGGGATTTTCATCACTCATCAGCATGATCTTAGGAAACTTAGTTACGATTTTTTATGGGAGCTTTGTTGGCGGCCTCTTATATACCACATTTAAAACACAATCATTTGTTGTGAGTTTGATACCGATTTGGGTTGTCTTTGTGACCTTCTTAATGTTCAGGGTTTATTCCTAAAAACCCCTTATTTTGCTAAAGTTTATATAAAAAAAGCCTGCCCCAAAGGACAGGCTTTAAAATTAAATTAATCTTATAGTATCGGAACGATAAGTAAAGCGACGATATTGATAATTTTAATCAAAGGGTTAATCGCTGGACCTGCTGTATCCTTATATGGATCACCCACAGTATCACCTGTCACTGAAGCCTTGTGTGCTTCCGATCCTTTACCACCATGATTACCATCTTCGATGTGTTTCTTAGCGTTATCCCAAGCACCGCCACCTGTACACATTGAAATTGCAACAAATAAACCAGTCACTATGGTTCCCATGAGTAAACCACCTAGCGCTTGAGGCCCTAAATAAATACCTACGACAACTGGAACCGCAACCGGAAGAATTGAAGGCACAACCATCTCTTTAATTGCTGAGGCTGTTAATAAATCAACAGCTTTTGCATAATCTGGTTTACCTTTACCTGTCATAATGCCTTTGATTGTTTTGAATTGACGTCTGACTTCTTCAACTACTGAAGCTGCAGCTCGCCCAACCGCTTCCATCGCCATCGCAGCAAATAAGAAAGGAATAAGACCACCAATGAATAAACCAATAATCACCATCGGCTCACTTAAGTCAAAGTTTGTCATGATGTTGTAGGATTCAAGTTTATATGTGTAATCAGCAAACAGAACTAGAGCAGCAAGTCCTGCTGAACCAATGGCATATCCTTTAGTAACAGCTTTTGTTGTGTTACCAACAGCATCTAATGGATCAGTAATATCACGCACTTTTTGCGGCAGTCCAGCCATTTCAGCAATACCACCTGCGTTATCTGTAATAGGACCGTAAGCATCAAGTGCAACAATAATTCCTGCCATACTCAACATCGATGTCGCTGCGATTGCAACACCATAAAGTCCTGCAAGTTCATAAGAAGTGAAGATAGCTGCACAAACTGAAATTACTGGTAACGCAGTCGATTTCATTGAAACTCCGATACCTGCAATAATATTTGTTGCATGCCCAGTTTCAGAAGCTTTAGCCACATGTTGGACAGGCTTATATTCTGTACCAGTGTAATATTCAGTAATAAATACAAGTAATGCAGTTAAAACTAAACCAACTGCAGCTGAACCAAATAATGCGGTTGCTGAAAAAACTTGATCATTGATTTTAATGCCCTCAGGGAACATCTGAACACTTACATAATAAAATGCAATCGCTGACAGAATACCTGCAACTGCAAGCCCACGGTAAAGCGCCGGCATCACATTTGTCATTTTCTTATTCGCTTTAACAAAAACACAACCAATAATTGAAGCAATAATTGAAACCGCACCTAACATTAGTGGGTATAGAACACCATTGATGCTAGAGACCATTAAAGAACCAAGCACCATTGTGGCAATGATAGTAACTGCATAAGTTTCAAATAAGTCTGCTGCCATACCTGCACAGTCACCAACGTTGTCTCCAACATTGTCTGCAATGACAGCTGGGTTTCTTGGGTCATCTTCTGGTATCCCTGCTTCAACCTTACCAACTAAGTCAGCACCTACATCAGCGCCTTTAGTAAAAATCCCGCCACCTAAACGAGCAAAGATTGAGATGAGAGATGATCCAAAAGCTAGACCAATCAGTGGGTTTAAAGCCTCAGTAGTTGTGAGCGACTCACCACCTAAATATAGATAAAAACCTGCCACTCCTAATAAGCCTAGACCTACGACCAACATACCAGTAATAGCACCACCTTTAAAAGCAACATCAAATGCTTGCGGTAAACCCTTTGTAGCAGCTTGAGCTGTTTTTACATTTGCTCGAACAGAGACATTCATGCCAATAAAGCCACATAAGCCAGATAGAATTGCACCAATAGCAAAACCAATCGCAGTATTGCAATCAATAAAATAATAAATAAGGACGGCCAATACAATACCAACCACGCCAATGGTTTTGTATTGTCTTGTTAAGTAAGCTGCTGCTCCATCTTGAATGGCGCCCGCAATTGCTTTCATTTTTTTGTTGCCCGCAGGTAAATTTATAATCCATCTGGACATAACTAAACCGTAAATGACAGCAAGAATGGCTGCACCTATCGCTATGTTAATTACAGGGTAATCGACTAATGACATATATCCTCCATGTGTTTTTTTGATAATCAAGTCTTATATAAGACTTGAAAAAAATAATGCGTAATTATAACTGTTTTAAGAGAAGGTTCAATGAAAAAATTAATTAAAATATTGAGTGAGATCAAGCGTTAACTTGCTAATTAAGTATCATCATAATTCCAATAGATATTAGTAATAAGCCGAATAATCTTTTGATGAGCAAATCATCTAGTTTTAAAAGCCATCCAGCTGATAATTTTATGAATATGAGACTGGGTAGCGTTAAGAACAAAATCGCTGGCATATAAATAAATCCAAACGTTATATCATTAGATAAACTTGAATATATTGAACTCGTATATATTGAGAGAGATGCACCAAGGCCTATAAAGAAACCTAAAACACTAGCCGTTCCAATGGCAAGTTTAGGAGGCATATTGCTTTTAATAAAAAATGGTACAAAAAGGGTAGCGCCACCAATACCTACAACCCCTGATATCACTGAAAAAAGAAAACTAATGATATTTGAAATCCATCGATTGGGAAGTATCTGTTTTTTTAATATAACTTCGTGTTTATATAATTTATAAGCAATAAAGAATGTATATAAAATAAAAAAATACTTTAAAAATTCACTTGGAATATTTTTAATAAAGAATCCAATAAAAAGTGAACCTGCAACTAATCCTGGTATAAATTTTTTAATAATCTCATAATTAACATTATTATTTTTGCTATGTGCATAGGCTGCCACAGCACCTGTAATAACCATTGATGCCAAGGAAGTACTAATACCAATGACAATTGCTTCATCAAATGGCAAGTTAGAAAAATAGATGAGGCAGTAGGTCACCACTGGCACAATCATCAACCCACCGCCCAGTCCAAATAGTCCTGCAGCAATTCCAATAAAAATACCTGAAAATATAAAAATGATAATTTCTAACATTTTTTAAATTATTTTTTTCTTTTGAATAAGCTGTTGATAATATTTTTCAAGGGTGAGTCACTCATGTCTTTTTTTATTTTTTGTAAAGATTGATTAGCAGTTGTTGGAATTTCTCTCACCTCCCTTTTTGGATTTTTTGGATGATGAATGTACACACTTATTTTGATTCTTTTGATATTATTTTCTAATTGATCACTAGCGTTAATTTCTTCTATTAGTTGCAAGTTTGATAATTTAATTTGCGATGCAACTGCGCTGCTAATTACCTCAATAAATAAAGTGTGATTGATTAAATTAATTGAGCAAACTTTATTTTTGAATTTTCGATTTAAGTGATTGGATAAAATTTTTTTTAAGAAATCATGCTCCTTTCTCTTTGCATTAAATTCAGAAAAATTTTGACCATGTAATAACTTTTTTATAGGTTCCATACTATAATGCTACATTATTTTGAGTAATAGAATAATTAACTATTAAAGATGAAAATACTGTTCCTTAATAAAAATGCCAAGAAACCAAAAAGTTTGAGCTTTTACTCGTTATCTATATTAATAGCACTAATTTTTTCGATCGGTTTTTTATCAGCATTTTATTTCTTAAAGAATCAGCATAAACAGGAAACTATGGGCCTTGATCTTGTGTCTGTGAAAGGAGATAAGCGGGGTTTATCAACGCAAGAGTTGGAGCTTTATATAAGCCAAATTGGTGAGCTAAATGCACGTATAATGCAGCTTGATTCTCAGTCGGAGAGAATTCAAGAAATAATGAAAAGCCAAATCTTAGGTAAAGATAAACTACCGGATTTGAAAGAAAAAAAAGATAAAAATGTGGGCGGGCCGTTTATAAATGATAATCTGAGCACAAATGATATCCATAAAGCTTTAAGTTTCTTACTTGAAAAAGTTGAAAAAAGAGAAATGTTTTATAATAAGAAAGAGGCACTTCTTTTAAAGCATTCGGTTCTTAAAGAAACTCTGCCAACACTTTATCCGGTGGATGTCCCATATACCTCTTCAAGTTTTGGTTGGAGGCGAGATCCATTTTTGGGGATAAGAGCATTCCATAAAGGCCTTGACTTCAGTGCTGCACATGGTGAAAAAATAAGATCAACCGGTGCTGGAATGGTGACCATGGTAGGCAAAGGTAAAAACTATGGAAATTTTTTGAAGATAAAGCATGGCGACGGACTTGAAACTCGTTACGCACATTGCTCAAAAATTTTAGTGAAAAAAGGAGATATTGTAGAGAAGAATCAAGTAATAGCTCTAGTAGGTAATACAGGTCGCTCAACTGGACCACATTTACATTATGAAATTAGATTGAATGGAAGAGCTCTTGATCCAAGACAGTATTTAAAAAGATAATTTATGTTAAAGAATATATTAGGTAGTATTTTTGGAACCCGAAACGATCGATTAATTGGTAACTATAAAAAACTAGTTACCAAAATCAATGCGCTTGAAAAAGATACTCAAAAGTTAAAAGATTCTGAATTTCCAAAAAAGACAGATGAATTTAAAGAGCGTTTAAAAAAAGGTGAATCCATTGACAGTATGCTTGTTGAGGTTTTCGCTCTTGTGAGGGAGGCGGGTGTCAGATCTCTCGGAATGAGGCACTTTGATGAACAATTAATCGGGGGCATGGTTTTAAATGATAATAAAATCTCCGAAATGCGAACAGGTGAAGGAAAAACGCTTGTTGCAACCCTTCCTGTTTATCTCAACGCATTATTAGGTGAAGGGGTTCACGTTGTTACAGTAAACGATTACCTTGCGAAACGTGATGCTGAGTGGATGGGCAAACTCTATAATTTTTTAGGTCTCTCAGTAGGTACGAATCTCTCAAGAATGGCACCGGAAGATAAAAAGAAGGCTTATAACTCTGATATAACTTACGGCACCAATAATGAATTTGGTTTTGATTATTTACGAGATAATATGGTCTACGCTGCTTCTGAGAGAGTCCAAAGACCGCTTAATTTTGCTGTCGTAGATGAGGTTGATTCAATTTTAATTGATGAGGCAAGAACTCCATTAATTATTTCAGGGCAAGCAGAAGATAATATAGATTTATATAAAAAAATTGATGCTATCGTTCCTCAGCTAAAGAAACAAGATAAACCTGACAGCGAAGGTGATTTTTGGCTTGATGAAAAATCAAATCAGGCTGTATTGTCAGATAATGGCCATATCAATATTGAAAAAATTCTTGTTAAAGCTGGAATTTTAGAAAAAGATTCTAATCTTTATGATGCCGCTAATATAAACTTACTTCACCATATTAATTCATCCTTAAGGGCACATTATTTATTTATCAAAGACAAAGACTATGTGGTGGCAGATGGAGCCGTAACCATTGTTGATGAATTTACAGGAAGAATGATGCCTGGGAGAAGATGGGGAGATGGTCTTCATCAAGCAATAGAGGCAAAAGAAAAAGTTGCTATCCAAAAAGAGAACCAGACTTTGGCTGGTATTACCTTTCAAAATTACTTCAGGATGTATAAGAAGCTTTGTGGTATGACTGGTACCGCGGACACAGAGGCAGAAGAGTTTAACTCTATTTATGGACTAGAGACTGTAGTTATCCCACCTCATTTACCAACTGTCAGAAAAGATAATATTGATAAAATTTATCGTACTTCAGAAGAAAGATACCTTGCCGTATTGGATGATATTAAAGCTTGTGCTGAAAAATCTCAGCCTGTTTTAGTTGGAACAACATCAATTGAAAATTCAGAATTAATATCTAAGCTACTTAATAAGTCAAAATTAAAACATCAAGTTCTAAATGCAAAACAACACGAGAAAGAAGCCAATATAATTGTTCAGGCAGGACAGCCAGGCATGATTACAATTGCAACGAATATGGCTGGGCGAGGAACTGATATTGTGTTGGGTGGAAACATTGAACCTGAGGTTGAAAAAATAAAAGAGAACAGTAAGCTAAATTCGACACAGCAAGATAAAAAAATCAAAGAGCTAAAAGCCTCTTGGGAAAATTTACATCAGCAAGTATTAGATGCTGGAGGTTTACATATTATCGGTACTGAGCGACATGAATCAAGGAGGGTCGATAATCAATTAAGGGGTCGGTCAGGTAGGCAGGGTGATCCAGGATCAAGTTCTTTTTACCTCTCGCTTGAGGATTCACTCTTAAGAATCTTTGCATCCGAGCGAGTCTCATCCATTATGGAAAAACTAAATATGCCTAAAGGTGAGGCAATAGAACACCCATGGGTAAATAAATCAATTGAAGGCGCACAAAGAAAAGTTGAGGCTAGAAATTTTGATATACGTAAACAATTATTAGAATTTGATGACGTTCCAAGCAACCAAAGAAAAGTTATTTATGAACAAAGAAATGAGATACTAGACAGTACCAGCATGAAAGATACTGTGACAAGAATCAGAGATGATGTCATTTCTCAAACGATCTATGATTACATGCCTCCTGAAAGTATAGAAGAACAATGGGATTTACCTGCTTTAGAAAATAAATTGCAAGGAGAGTACAACCTTAAAATTGATATTAAAGGTTGGCTAAAAAAAGAACCTAATTTAGCCATCGATGAAATTGTAAAAAGGGTTAATGAGATTGCTAATAAAACTTACGCGGAAAAAGAAAAATTAGCAGGCGCAGAAGCACTTCATCATTTTGAGAGATCTGCTATGCTTCAAATTATTGATCATCAATGGCGATCGCACTTATCGAGTTTAGATCAACTAAGACAAGGTATTGGTCTGAGAGCTTATGGCCAAAAAGATCCAAAACAGGAATTTAAGAAAGAGGCTTTTGCACTTTTTGAAGCGCTGCTTGAATCTATAAAGTATGAAACCACCCGCGTTTTAATGCTTGTTCAAGTAAAAAATGAAAAAGATGCATCATCAATAGATCAGAAAAATTCTAATCAGGTTAAAAATGCTCAAGTCAACGATGCGGCACAAGATATAAAAGTGAAACCAAGCTCTGATGACCAATTTAATGGCAATATGTATCAAGGCAGAAAGGTCGGAAGAAATGAGTTATGTCCATGTGGGAGTGGAAAAAAGTTTAAATATTGTCATGGTGCTTTGAAGTAATGAGTGATGAAAAAGAATTTAGTACACCATGCATAGGTGTCTGCCAATATGACAATGAAGATATTTGTCGAGGTTGTTTCAGAACGCTTGATGAAATATCAAATTGGGCTCTGATGACAGAAAAAGAAAGAAAAGAAATCATGCAAAAATTAAATGAGAGAGCAGAGTCTTTATTTTAAAAGCGTTTTATTTTTATACTCACATAAATTTTCTATTACACATCCATTACATTGAGGATTTAATGCTTTACAGGTATATCTACCATGCAAAATAAGAAGATGGTGAGCATCATTTAAAAATTCTTTAGGTATTAATTTAGTCAGTTTCTTCTCAACGGCAAGGGGAGTTTTAGCCTTAGCTATATTTATTCTATTAGCCAATCTAAAGATATGTGTATCAACTGCAATTACAGGTTTTTTAAATAATGTATTTAAAATGACATTGGCTGTTTTTCTCCCAACTCCCGGAAGACTCTCAAGTTTATCTCGGTTATCGGGTACCTCACTATTAAATTTTTCATACAAAATTAAGCTTGTTGCTTGAATATTTTTTGCTTTATTTTTGTATAACCCGATAGAATTTATCAATTTTTCAATCGTACTTATTTTTAACTTACTCAAAGATAGAGGTGTATTGGCAACTTCAAATAAATTTTTTGTGACTTTATTCACAGCAATATCAGTTGTTTGTGCAGAAAGTATGACTGAAATTAGCAATTCAAATGAAGAGTGATAAATTAATTCGGTTGTTGGATTGGGTATATGTTTTTTTAGAAGACTAAAGATTTCACTTCTTTTGTTTATATTCATCGGCTATGTAAAAAATTAATCTGATATTTTAAATTACTATAATTTCTTTATCCTTGCCATCGCTTTTTGAATAGCAAGTTTTTTTTCTTCACTTGTCACACGGTTAGCCTTAAGTTCACTTTTTTTTCTTTCAATGCGTTCGTTTTTAAATTCATATCTTTTACGAGCTATAAAAGATTTTTTAGTTTGGATTGATTCATCATGTTGAATATCTAAAGGAACCATCTTAATGCAATCTACCGGACAAGGATCAATACACAACTCACATCCAGTACATTCTTCTTTGATAACAGTATGCATACTTTTACTTGCACCTAAAATTGCATCTACAGGGCAGGCAGTGATACAAAGTGTACAGCCAATACACTGTTCCTCTTCTATGACTGCTAACTCTTTAGGCTTTATAACGCCATGTTTTTCATTGAGGGGTTTATAGGCAACTTTTAATAATCGAGCAATTTTTAAAATACCATTTTTACCACCAGGAGGACATTGATTGATATCTGCTTTTCCCTCAGAAATAGCTTTAGCATAGGGAGCACATCCAGAAAATTCACATTTTCCACATTGGGTTTGCGGGAGTAAAGCATTTATTTTTTCAGCTAGATTATTTTGCATAATAAAATGATAATAGTTTTTTCTGACAAATGCATTGCATCAGTTAAATTATATTTAACGTATAATTACAATTTCAAATCAATATAAATTCAGGATGAATTAAAAAAACATATGGAAGAGTGGCAGGAAGGGGAAGTTGTCGAAAATATAAAATGGACAAAGAATCTAGCTTCTCTAAAAATTAAAGCAAAAATAAATTTGCATCAAGCTGGGCAATTTACAAGAATTGGTTTGAATATTAAAGATGAATTAGTTACACGATCATATTCATACGCAAGCGCACCTCAAGATGATTTGCTTGAAATCATTTACGTCAATGTTTCAAATGGCACTCTCTCACCCAAACTTCATGAGCTTAAAATTGGTGATAAAGTCTATGTGATGAAACAGGCAATTGGATATTTTACGCTTGATGAAATTCCCGATGGAAAAAACTTATGGATGTTGGCAACAGGAACTGCATTGGGTGTTTTTTTAGCTATGTTAAAAACTTCATTACCATGGCAGAGATTTGAAAAAATCATTCTTATTCATAGCGTTAGATATTCAGAAGAACTTATATATCAGGATCTTATTGAGGAGTTGAAGCAATCACATCCAGATCAATTGATTTATATCAGTGCTGTAACAAGATTTAAGGTTGAAGGATCCTATAACAATAGGATTACAAAAGGCCTTTTAACAAGAGAATTTGAAAATCATACCCAAATTAAGATTGATGAGGATTCACAATTCATGATTTGTGGTAATCCAGAAATGATAAAGGAAACAACAGAAATACTTAAAGGCTTTGGTTTAGTTAAAAATAGAAGAGCAAAACCTGGCAATATTACTGTTGAAAGATACTGGGTTTAGTATTTAAAATTTTACAAACAACATAAAGTTACATCTTTGAATATATCGGACCACTTCCCCCTTCGGGCGGTACCCAATTAATATTTTGTTTTGGATCCTTGATATCGCATGTTTTGCAATGAATACAGTTCTGACTATTAATTTGCAATTTGATTGAGTCACTTTCTTTAATTATTTCATAAACACCTGCTGGGCAATATCTTTGTTCAGGTGAATTATATTTCGGATAGTTATATTTTGTAGGTATATCTTGATCAATAATTTTAAGATGACATGGTTGATTAGCTTCATGCCCAATGTTGCTTAGACTGATTGAATTTAATTTATCAAATGTATAGATGCCATCTGGCTTTGGGTAGTTAATTGGTTTAGCATTTTTGATATCTACAAGAGTTTCATGATCAGCTTTTTTGTGCCGAAGTGTCCACGGAAAGAAAATTTTAAAAGATGCCAGCCACATCTCAATGCCCCCAAAAAACATTCCAAGTTTTGTTCCAAATTGAGATAAAAGCGGTTTGATATTTCTTACCGCATAAAGATCATTCCAAATCCATGAATTTTTAATTTTTTCTGGGTATGAAGTGAGTAACCTATTTTTAATTTCAATAGGATTATTGATTGCATATACAACAGCTTCAGCAGCTAATATCCCTGATTTCATAGCGTTATGAGTGCCCTTGATTCTTGGAACGTTAACCATACCTGCGCTACAACCCATAAATAATCCACCAGGAAAAATTAACTCTGCCCAAGATTGAATACCACCCTCATTAATTGCCCTCGCTCCATAACTTAACCTTTCCGCTCCAGATAGCAATTTTTTAATTTTGGGGTGAGTTTTAAATTGTTGAAATTCATCGAATGGTGATAAGTAGGGGTTTGAATAATCTAGATGAACCACAAAACCAAGGGAGATCAAATTTTCACCATAATGGTAAACAAAGGAACCTCCTCCAGTATCATCTTTTAATGGCCAACCCATACTATGTTCCACTAGACCGGGGTTATGCATATCATTTTTGACACGCCATATCTCTTTAAATCCAAGTCCATATTTTTGTGGATCACTTTTATCTCGCAAAGAAAGTTTTTTTTCTATCTGTTTTGTAATTGACCCTCTAGTGCCCTCAGCAACTAAAGAATATTTCGCATGTATTTCTATGCCAGGAACAAAGTTATTTGTTTCATTTCCATTAGCATCCCTTCCCATATCCCCTGTTAAAATACCAATTAACTCATTTTTATTATTAAATAAAGGTTCTTGTGCTGTAAATCCTGGATAAATCTCGACACCAAGATTTTCCGCTTCCTTCGAAAGCCAATTACTCAAATCACCTAAACTAATAATGTAATTATCCTTATTGCTCATTAAGGGCGGCATCAAGAAATGAGGAATAGAAAGATTTTTTTTCTTACTAAAAAAATTAAAAATATCTTTTTTAACTTTTGTCTTAAGTGGGGCCCCTTTTGCTTGCCATTCAGGGAATAGTTCATTTAAAGCAACAGGGTCAACAACAGCTCCTGATAAAATATGAGACCCAATTTCTACCCCTTTTTCAACCAAACAAACGGATATCTCTTTCCTTTCTTTTTTTGCGAGTTGTTTAATTTTGATAGCCGCAGTGAGACCTGATGGACCACCACCTATAATTAGCACATCGTACTCCATTAAATCTCTTTTAGTCATTTTTTAAACTCATATTATCAATGGTAAATTAATCTGGTCGCTTTTTGTTAAACCTGTTGTCATATCTGTACACATTTTTAAAAATTGTTTGACCCCATTTGTTTGATATTTATCCTTTGACCATAAAAAATAAAAATAACGATCTAATTTTATGTTTTTAACGTCAAGCTCAACTAAAGCACCTGATTTTAATTCATCTTTAAGTGCAAGACGTGAAATACAACCAATGCCTACGCTTGATTCTACTGCACGTTTAATAGCTTCAGTATGTTCTAATTCTAGTTTAATTTTTATACGATGTTGTTCTTTCTTAAAAACATGATCAAATGTTTCCCTAGTACCAGAGCCTTTTTCTCGCAGGACCCATGATTCTTCAAATAAATCATCGGTAGAAATATTATTCATTTTACTTAAAGGATGCTCAGGCGCACTAAATATAACCAGCTCATCAGCAATCCAACATTTTATTTTTAGGTTGGGATGATCACAATCTCCCTCAATCATGCCAAGATCTAATTCATGATTCACAACCTTTTTAATAATGGCTTTTGTATTATGCACTTGTAACTTAATGCTACTCTCAGGAAAATCCTGCAGAAATTTAGCAACTAATATATTGGTAAGATAGTTTCCAATAGTTAAAGTTGCTCCTATATGCATATCTCCGGAAACTGCAAAACCAGAAAGTTCTGACTCAATTTCGTTTGCTCTATCTATCAGCTCTATCGCTTGAGGTAATAATTTTTTCCCAGCATCATTAATACATAATGATTTCCCAACGCGGTCAAATAATTTAATACCAAACTGTTTTTCAAGTTCCCCTAAAGCTGTACTTGTTGCAGATTGTGATAAACACAAAAAATCTGCTGCTTTTGAGACATTTTCTAGTCTACTAATGGCTACAAATATTTCTAGTTGTCTTAATGTGTATCGCATAATTTTGTAATGAGTTTTACTTATCTATTTTACTGATATATTATACATACAATCAATAGGATAAAATTATTTCAGGCTGTATAATCTGCCATGTTCAATTTTTTAAAATCTAAGTTAAATGAAGATATTAGTTGCAGTCAAAAGGGTGCAAGATTACAACGTTAAAGTCAGACCTAAAAGTGATGGTTCTGATGTAGATATTGAGGGTATCAAAATGGGAATCAACCCTTTTGATGAAAATGCTCTTGAAGAAGCACTGAGAATAAAAGAAAAAATTCAAGATACAGAGATTTCTGTTGTTTCTATTGGGGATGAAAAAAATCATGATGTTTTGAGGCATGGTCTTGCTATGGGTGCAGATCGAGCGATATTAGTTAAGAGTGAAGAGCAACTTCAACCGTTAGGTGTGGCTAAAGTTTTAAAAGGGTTGGTTGAAAAAGAAAAACCTGATTTAGTGTTACTTGGTAAATTAGCTCTCGATAGTGATGCAGGACAAACTGGCCCAATGTTAGCGGGGTTACTTAATTACCCACAAGGAACATTTGTTTCAAAAATTGAAATTAGCAACAACGTACTTTCAATTACCCGAGAAATTGATGGTGGCACTAACGTTTTAGAGATGAATTTGCCAGCAGTCTTGACTGCTGATTTAAGACTAAATGAACCAAGGTTTGTGAAATTACCAAACTTGATGATGGCAAGAAAGAAAAAAATTGAAGAAATCAGTGTATCTGAGTTATCTAAAGATACTCAAACAAATCACCAATTGCTTGGGGTAACCATTCCACCATCAAGGAAAGAAGGCATTAGAGTAAAAGATGTGAGAGAGCTATTGGAAAAATTAAAAGATAAAGAAGGGATAGAGCTATAAATAACAAGCAAAAGATTCTAGTTATTGCCGAGCATAATGAGTCGGAGCTGAATGATTCTGTATTAAAAGTTATTACAGCTGCAAATTATTTTGACGGTGAGGTTGATATCCTTTTGATGGGTAAAAATACGGAAAAAGTCTCTAAGAGTGCTGCAAAAATCAAGAGCATAAATAGAGTGATTAGGATTGATGGAGATCACTTAGAACACTTACTAGCTGAAGATGCCGCCAAGATACTAGAGGATTTAAGTAAAAATTATGGTGTAATTTTAGCCGCTCATACATGGTTTAGTAGAAATTTTTTACCTAGATTAGCCGCAATTTTAAATGTATCTCTAATTACCGATATTTTAAAAATTGAAAAAAATAATATATACACCAGAGCGATATATGCAGGAAATGTACATGCAAAAATTCAAAGCAAAGATGCAATTCAATTACTAACAATACATACAAGCATTTTTGATGCTGCTTCAAAAGAGGGGGGAGACGCTGAAATTATTATAAATGATGCACCTCCAGCTATGAATTTAGCAACTTGGAAATCTGAAAAAATCAATAAATCAGATAGGCCTTCATTAACTGATGCTAAGGTTGTTATTTCAGGTGGCCGATCTCTTGGAAGTGAAGAAAATTTTAATAAAGTTTTATCACCCTTGGTTGATAAGATAGGAGCTGCGCTTGGCGCAACAAGAGCTGCAGTAGATGCAGGATATGCACCTAATGAGATACAAGTTGGTCAAACTGGTGTTGTAGTAGCACCTGATTTATATTTTGCAGTTGGTGTTTCCGGTGCAAATCAGCATATATATGGTATGAAAGATAGTAGAGTTGTTGTTGCAATAAATAATGATCCTGATGCCACTATTTTTCAGTTTGCAGATTACGGTTTAGTTGCTGACTTGTTTGATGCCATTCCAGAAATCAACAGTCTTGTTTAATAGAAAAATTTTAGAGAAAGTGGCTACACATGAGTAACAATAGTAAATATTCAATAGAGAAAGTTTTAAGCGTCCATCATTGGAACGATACACTTTTTAGTTTTAAAACAACTCGTCAAGATGGACTTAGATTTGAAAATGGACAATTTGTCATGATTGGTCTTGAAGTAGATGGAAGGCCCCTTGCTCGAGCTTATAGTGTTGCAAGTCCAAACTATGATGAGCATCTAGAATTTTTGAGTATTAAAGTGCAAGATGGTCCGCTGACTTCAAGATTGCAGCATATTAAGGTAGGAGATGAGCTGCTTGTAAGTAGAAAGCCAACAGGAACCCTTGTAATTCATGACCTTAAGCCTGGAAAAAATCTTTATTTATTTTCTACAGGAACAGGGTTGGCTCCATACATGAGCTTGATTCAAGATATCGAAGTTTATGATAGATTTGAAAAGGTTGTTCTGGTTCACGGCGTAAGAAAAATAAATGACCTAGCTTATAAAGATTTTATAGAAAATGATTTACCAAAAAATGAATTCTTTGGTGAGGAAATTAAAAATAAATTGATTTATTATCCAACTGTTACGCGTGAACCATTTAAAAATGAAGGTCGACTTACAGACTTAATTAAATCAGGTAAATTATTTATAGATATTGGTTTAGAAAAAATGAATCCAAAAGATGATAGAGCCATGATATGTGGGAGCCCTGAAATGTTAAAAGATACGCAAGACCTTTTAGATTCAATGAATTTTAATGTTTCACCTCGAATTGGTGAGCCTGGCGATTACGTCATCGAACACGCTTTTGTTGAAAAATAAAATATTTACTTTTTTCAAATCAAAATTATTACGATTTCCACGAATTATCCTTTTTTCATAAATAAAAAAAGATAATTTTCACCTGTAATTTAAGGGCTAAAGTGATTATAATTGCAACAAACTGTTAATTTTATGGTTATTTAAATTTATTTAGTTTTTTTACTGACTGTTAAGAGAATAATTTAGGAAAAATATGTTTCAAGGAAGTATGGTAGCTATTGTTACTCCAATGAATGCTGATGGCTCATTGGATATCAAAAGCTTTAAAAGCCTTCTGGACTATCATATAGAATCCAAAAGTGATGGGGTGGTTGTAGTTGGAACAAGTGGTGAAGCGCCTACTATTGATTTTGATGAGCATACTTTTCTTATAAAGGAAGCAGTAAATCATATTAAGGGCAAAATACCTGTTATAGCTGGCTCTGGGGCAAACTCAACCAAAGAAGCAATCTTCCTAACAGAGAAATCAAAAGAATTAGGTGCAGATGCCTGTTTACTTATCACGCCATATTATAATAAACCTAACCAAAGGGGGATGTATGAGCATTTTAAAGCCATAAATGACAATGTTGATATACCTCAAATTCTTTATAATGTGCCGTGTCGAACGGGTGTTGATATTGATAATCAAACGGTAGAAGATCTTAGTAAGCTTAAAAATATTATTGGAATTAAAGATGCAACAGGAGAAATAGACCGTATTGATTACTTGAAAAATAAAGTAAATAAAAATTTCTTATTCCTTAGTGGTGATGACACAAGTTTTCTAGATTACATGCATCATGGAGGTGCTGGAACTATATCTGTAACAGCTAATATAAGACCTGATTTGATGCATGATATTTGTGAAAAAATGCTTAACCAACAATTTGAGGATGCAAAAAAAATTAACAATAAATTAGAGCTTTTACATAAAGCGATGTTTGTTGAA